>Ga0265293_10003968_pt1 | contig 26754 bp, 14 predicted proteins | sample Munlanlewell138R_FD_192505 | JGI IMG/M metagenome (GOLD analysis project Ga0265293, IMG submission 192505) | Leachate microbial communities from a municipal landfill in Southern Ontario, Canada - Leachate well 138R | ecosystem: Engineered > Solid waste > Landfill > Unclassified | place: Canada...
ATTGAAATTAAATTAGGGCATATATGGGTTTATAATATCTCTTATGATGGTGACATATTATTTATGGCTAAAATAAAAATATAATAACGTTACCGTATATAGCAGTGAAAGAAATACTGCTGTAAAACTTGGAGGTATAGAAGCCATTTTAGAAGAGGTAAGAAACGGATATATGGCAGTTACCCACTGGTCTGAAAATAGTAAGCTAGATCATAACAACCATTATCTAGTGATTGCGGATTATGATCCGATGACAGGCGCTTATCTTGTGTTTAATCCTGCAGCGAATCAAGCATTTAGGACAAAATGGTACACAGATATTGAAACCTTTATAGCAGATGGCTATGATGATTTCTGGGTGGTAAAATAATAAAAAGGAGAGAACATGAAGAAGATATTTTTGCTTACTATGGTAATACTGGCACTATCCGGATGTAATATCGATAATTCGGGAACGGAGCCAAGCCCGGTGGTAACGCCTGCGGCGACAAAGCCTGTCGTACCGCCGGATTTATCAACGCCTGTTGAGCCTGATAATTTGGAGAAAAGCCTGCCGTTTGGAAAATTCGATTTTGTAAAAGGCGATGAATACTATTTTTATTGTACAGATTTGAAAGATGATACAGTTGATATATATAAGTATTCCAAAAAAACTGACAGGCTAAGTCTGTTTAAGGATACCGATTGGCCATTTATACGCCAAATACTGTTTGACGGGAAAGATAATTTTTATTACATCGAATATTTTTCAGAAATACTATATAGATGCGATGAAGAAAACGATATACCAGTTATCAATAATATCAGTTATGTGGTATATATTGAAGGAGAGCATATCTACTTTTTGGATAACGAAGGCACCCTGAATAAATACAACATAGATAATAATACAATAACGAAGATTTTATATATTGGTGATGGTTTTTATCCGTATCATGCAAATCCCTACAATAAGAATATTTGTTTACTTATAAATACTGGTAGTCTGTATTCGCTTGACGTAAGAAACGGAAGTATGCAGAAGATTCCAAAAGAATACCGTTCCTTATCGTCATCAGATAAAAAAAGTATAATTAATGTGAAAGAAATTGATAAAGGCAATTTGTTTTCTGTATTCAATTTAGATAGTTTTGAGACAACCGAATACGTTATCAACGATTTTATTGATATGTATATAGACAGTATACAAATCTATAATGACCGCCTTTACGCTACAGCAAGAGAACTTGATGAAGGGATAAATATTGAAACGGATAAAATTATATATAAATATTATCTATATATAATTGATTTAAACAGTAAACGGATAGAAGATACTATAAGTATTTTTAAAACGGGGGAAGGTGAACTTGAATACGCGTCATTTTATAACGGAAAATTATATTTTTATTACTGGCCTAATTACGACAAAGGGTCGTCGGCTAATATAATGGAATATGATGTGGAGACAGGAAATAAGAGAAACATCATATTAAAAAAAGGCCATGGGGATTTATATGGTCATATGAAAATCGTATTAGGACATTTATGGGTGTTTAATATGTCCGCTGGTGATTATTGTGTGACTTTTATAGATAAAATAGCAATTGAGTAGTAAATATATTGTATTATTTTAACTGATCTCTGCGGCAACCAGATTCAAGAGAGCAGGTTTCTTCGTGGTAAAATAATTGAAGGAGAGAAAGCGTGAAAAAGATAACCTTTCTTATTATAATAATACTTACATTGTCCGGATGTATTGACGATAATTCGGGAACGGAGCCAAGCCTGGATATTTCACCAACGGTAACGAAGCCTGTCGTGACGCCGGTTCCCATAGATTCACCGAACCCAACACCTGTTGAACCGGATTATAATTTGGAGAAAAGTTTGCCGTTTGGAAATTTCTCTTTAGTAAGAGGCGATGATTATTACTTTTGTGATATGACGGAAGATAAAGAAGATGTAACGGTAAGTATATATAAATATTCAAAGAAAACTGATAAGATAAAGCTGTTCAAAAAAATGGATAATTGGGTTTGTCAAATATTTTTTGATAACAAAGACAACTTTTACTTTGTTTCTTCTAATATGCTTTACAGATGTAGTGAAAATAACAACATTCCAGTTATAAATAATCTCAGGTATGTGGTGTATATTGGAGGAGAGCATATTTATTATTTGGACGAAGACAGAAACTTAAATAAATATAACATAGCGGATAATACGATATTAGAAATTGCGTATGTAGGCGAATATTTTCATCCATATTATACATATGTAGATATAAACAATAGTTGTCTGTCTAGTTGGGGATTTTATTTACTTGACGTAAGGGATGGAAGTATACAAAAAGTACAAGATGGATATCAATACTTGTCACCAGATAAAAAATTTATTACCACTGAAGAAATAGCCGATGAGCGTCATGTGTTTACGGTATTAAGCTTAGAAAATCTTCAGACAACTGAGTATGTAATTGATGATTTTGTTGATGAAAGTATAGATAGTATACAAATTTATAATAACCATCTCTATATTATAACAAGTAAATTTTGCGATGATATATCAATTGGAGATCATTTTTATAATAACAAACTTTATGTTATAGACTTAGAAAGCAATAGAATAGTAAGCATTACTGATATTTTTAAATCAAGTCACGAGGGCATTGAGTCCACATCATTTCATAACGGTAAGTTCTATTTCTATTGTTGGTTGTCTGATAGCGCTTCAGCCCATATAGTTGAATACGATTTGCGCACAGAAAAAACCAGAAATATAGATTTGCAAAACTGTTCAGGCGAGTCTTGGGGATGCACTGAAATCGCATTAGGGTACTTGTGGGTATTCAATATTTCGGTCAATGAAGAAGTTCACTATATAGACAAAATTGAAATAGAGTAACATGGAATGTTGTGAGCATAGCCGTATGGCACTTTCGAGACGTACTCTTACGACATTATGGGACGCGCGGAGCTTATAAAATATTTTGAGGCGGGCGCGGAGGACAGCACACATACAATAGGGTATATACACGATAAGCTTGGACGGGTGAAAACCGAAACTATGAATGAAGGCGGAGTTACGCACAATACAAGCTTTGCGTATGACAAGCTTGGCAGGATAACCGGCGTTTGGCAGGGCACATACAACGGCAGTAACAATCCTGTAAAAGAATCGGACGGGCTGGACTTAGCGTATCAGTATAACAGAGCGGGACAGCTCACACAAATCAGCTACAAGACGAGCGCAACGGGGGAACAGCAGAGAGTGTATCAGAAATTGTGTAAACCTTCATTGTCAGATAAAATAACAACTGACAATGGAGGTTTTATATCATGGCACAGAAACGAGAGAAAAGTACGTTACGCAAACTCATTGACGAACGCGGCATTAAGGACTTAGACGGTGTACAAAACTTGGTGAAAGAACTCACGTCTGGCTTGATTCAAGAAATTATGGATGCTGAACTAGAAGAAGAACTGGGTTACAGTAAGTATGATTACAAGAATAAGCAAACGGATAATGCACGCAACGGTCACTACAAAAAGACGGTAATCAGCAGTCAAGGTGACGTCGACTTGTCTGTTCCGAGAGACCGTAATGGCGAATACGAACCACAGATCGTAAAGAAGCACCAAATGGACATCTCGGAAATCGAGGATAAAATACTGTTCTTGTACTCGCAAGGCACCTCAACCCGAGATATTGAGAGAGCCATGCACGAGCTGTATGGTATCGATGTGGACGCAACACGCGTATCTAAAATCACAGATAAAATACTGCCTGTTATTCAGGAATGGCAAAACCGGACGCTGGAAAGCGTATATGCAATGGTGATGCTTGATGCCATCCATTACAAAGTACGAGAAGATGGGATGGTCGTCAAAAAAGCGGTCTATATTGCTATAGGTACTGATTTAGAAGGCAAAAAGGACGTTCTGGGTATCTGGATAGGCGCAAACGAGAGCGCGAAATACTGGCTGGGTGTGCTCAACGGTCTTAAGAATCGAGGCGTTCAAGATATATTAATTGCATCCGTAGACGGCCTGACCGGCTTCTCCGATGCCATTGAAGCAGCGTTTCCCAAGGCCGAGATTCAGCGCTGTGTGATTCATCAGATTCGCAGCTCGACACGCTATGTGTCGTACAAGGACGTGAAGGCCGTTACGGCTGTGCTAAAGCCAATTTACAAGGCCCCGACCGAGGAAGCAGCACTGGCTGCGCTGGATGAATTTGAGCAGAACTGGGGCGGCAAATACCCCATGGCTGTGCGTTCCTGGCGTGAACACTGGGACGAGCTTGCGACCATGTTCAAATATCCGGAACAGATTCGCCGAATAATTTATACCACAAATGCAATCGAGAATTTCAATCGCCAGCTCAGAAAAGTCACGAAAACCAAGAGCGCATTTGTCAGCGACGACGCCCTCTTAAAGCAGCTTTACCTTGTGACGATGCAAATCACGGAGAAATGGACAATGCCGATTCGGGACTGGGGCAACATTTTGATGCACTTGATGATTTACTTTGGTGACCGGGTGGAAGTGAGAATTTAACAAAGCTAAAACACGGCGGTGCGCGGCCCGTCAAGGCACGCTTTGCTCTGAAGACCTTGACCGCCCTTCACCGCCGTGTTACTGTAACGATATAGGGCAAGGATTAACCTTGCCCTGCGGGACCATATAAAAATTATCTGACATTTGGAGAATACACAAAATTCTCGGCACTACCGAACAGCACAACCTTGGGTACGTTTATGACGATTTTGGGCGAGCCAGTCAAATACGCTTTGACGGGGACATAGTGCGTGAGTACGAATACGATACGCATACGGGCACACTGCTGAACATGAAGGATTACCGCGGGTTTAACGAGAATGACATAGACGATTACATAAAGACGGCGTATACGTACAACAGCGCGGGACTGGTTACTCAAATCACGTACAGCGACAAGATATTTACAGACGATAACAATCCCTCTGGAATCACCGAGCAGTATACGGTACAATACGATGGGAGAGGGTATATAGTAGGTGAACGGCTTGACACGGACTACAGCAAGACCGAAGCGGCAACAAGCATATACAAGGCATACGAGTATGACGCCATAGGGCGGCTGTTAAAATCCGCGAGCGGCGAGACGCAGCAAACTGGGTGGGACAACTGGGATAGGCTGACGCAGTATACTTATGATAGAGTGGGCAACCGCTTGACTATGAATGACGGAACAGACAGCTTGGCTTACACGTATGACCAATCCGACCAATTACAGGAAATCAATAAGAACAGCGATATACAGACTACATATGAGTATGACCTTCGCGGTAACCAAACGAAGGAAAGCTCAAAGTACTTCGATTTAACGGTAGGCGGAGTGACTACAACATATTATAATACTACTGATTATTCCTATAACCTGCGCAACCAGATGACTGGCACGCAAATCTCAACGCCCGGGGCGGATACACAAACAGGCGAAGTCACGTATGAGACGCTTACAGCCTCAAACGTATACAACGCGCAGGGGCAGAGGGTGCAGAAAACAGAGGGCGAGGGTACAACCAAATACTTTTACAGCGGCACTGCCCTGTTCTACACTACTAATGGCTGGGGCACGCTTACCACAGAAAATATACTCGACTTGGGCGGGCAGATTGCAGCCAGCAAACGGTTCCAAGACCCGAACGAGCCGGAGACAAACCCCTTTGCTAACAAATACTACTTCTATAACTACGACATACGCGGCAGTGTAACTAACATTGTCGGCCCCGATGGCAAACTTGTGACCGGATACGGCTATGACGAGTTCGGCAACCAAAGCCGAAGCGGTGACGGCAGCTTCCTCAACGAGGTGACATTCACCGGCAGCGTATCTGACGCATCAACAGGATTGCAGTACATGAATGCCAGATTCTATCAACCGACGACGGGGCGGTTTATATCGCAGGATTCATATTCCGGTAACGCGTATGACCCTTGGACGCAGCATCTGTATAGCTATTGTATGAATAATCCTACGAATTTTTTCGACCCGACGGGATATAAGGCTATACCATCATCGAAATATTTAAGGGATAAATCAAGATATTATTTTCAAATGGCATTAAATTGTACACAATCAATAGAAAATCTTAAAGTTCTGGCAGATACATATTTATATTCTAATAATCCGAGTTTGCATTATGCGTATAATTCTGTGATGAGTAGCATTAAACAATACCAGAAGGATTTTGAAAAGTATAACAGTTTGGGATGGGATTATAAAGAAAAGGCGGATATAAATGAAAAGGCGGAAAAGATTATAAATGATACTTATGATACGGAAGAAGCTGCAGTCGTGGCGTTCCTAAAAGCAGAGATACCCAATACCCAAGCGGATGGTGAGGAAAGGGCTGCATATATTATACCAGTTCATTATTATGAAGTAGACTGGAATGGTGATACTGTATTAAATACAAGATATGAATTATCCAGTACATATAAAGGCTCCACTGGGTTGGATAACAGAAAGTTTATTGGACTTGGGGCAATCATAAATGTTCCACTTTTTTGTGAAAAATCTATGGTTCACACACATCCGGCAAATTCAACTGGTAAACCTGGATTCTCCAATGAAGATAAGGATTGGATGATTGATTTCCTTGGTTGTACTAATGTGTATATGGGAATGCCAGGAGACGTTAATGGCAGAGGCGTTTATAAGTTAACATCTTCCGGGGCAGTAACAAAGCCAAACAGTAGTGATTTACTACCTGTTGCTTATTATTAAATATTTGAATGAATGGTGGTTACGTATGAAAGTTAAAATTGTTTTCGCGCTAATAATTATAATATTCGCTACCATATTAACGGCATGTATAGATTTTTCTTTGCCTATATATGAAAAAACTGATGAGGATGGGGTTAGCGTAATTATTGACGGAGTAAGATATAAACAGTTACCTATGTTAAAATGGGATGTATCTACACTACCAATATGGGAAGCGAAGAAAATTGGGTATGCTGGAGGTCGAGATATAGAGCTTACAGAAGTGTATGGAGATATAGAACGGAATTTTATTGATGTATGGATGAACGGTTACTATGAGTGTTTTTTGTATCGGACTGATATAGTAATTCCTGAGCCTACAGCAGAGGTAATTGATAAAATTATTTGGGGGGATGTTGTTGTAGGGAATATAGAGGGATATTGTAATACAATAGTTGATAAAAATATAATTGAGGAGCTATTTAACATATTAAATACCGACGAGAAATTCAGAAAGTACGAAATGGTTGAAAAAAACTCTGAAATAATAAATATTTCTATCAGTTGCTACTCTTCAGATTTAACTGGCGCTCATTATGACCTGGATATAGGTACTAGTAGTGGTGGTAAAATAATTTGCGGTAATAAAAGAGAAAATGAATATGTGGAAATATCAATTGAACTATTGGAGAAAATCGCTGGCAAAAGTTTGAGATCCATATTCAAATGAACATGGCGTTTTACAACAAAATGGATTAGCTGGGAAGCCGTACTTACAGGGATTGCTGGTTTCTCCTATAATGCGTCTGTATACTCTTTAGGGTTTTCTATGGTGCATACACACCCCGGTAACAGCACTCGATTTTCGGATGCTGATTGGTGGCTTATAGTTGGTTCAGGTATGAAAAACTTTTATATGGGATCAGAACATAAAGATAGTAATATATATAAACTAAGTCTTTTCGGTGATGTGAATAACCCAAAAGTGGTTGGGGATTTTTAAAAGGCGAGTGAAATGAAAAGAAAAATAATAATAGGAGCTTTACTAATATCTGTAATAGCGCTACTGCTATTAAGCTGTATCAACCCATTCTTGCCTGTTTATGAATATGAAGAAACAGATGAGAATGGCATGACGGTTATTATTGACGGTGTGAAATATGTACAATATCCAGAATTAAAGTGGGATATAACCCCTTCCGGCAAGGTGATTGGATATGCCGGCAGCTTGGATATAAAGATATCGGAAGCTGCACGTGAAGATACAAGCTTTGTGTTTGTGCATGATAATTGGAAGCATTCTTACGATAAAGTGTTGTATCGGGCTGGTACACCGGACGTGTCGGCAGAAAGTGTCGACCGCATCGTCTGGGATAAGTCCGGCAGGAAAGATTCTCAAATAGTTGACACTTATACCAACACAATTGAGGACAAGGAAGTGATCAAACAATTATTTGACATATTAGAGAATGGAGAGAGGGTACAAGACATTTACTGGGTTAAGAAAGACTCTTTGGATTGGTTCTTTATAAGCATATTATTTTACCGCTCCGATTTACCATCGGCACGCTTTTCGGTAAGCATTGGCATGAAAGACGGAGAAATGATTGGCGTTTATTGGCATCATGGATATGTTAAAATACCAGAGGATTTATTAAAGAGAATCTCGGGGCGAGACATTGATTATTTTAAAAGTATAAAGGTTAAAGAAAGCAAATATTAAGACGATAGTCAAGGAAAACGATGGCGCAACAGAGAGCATAACTACAACGTATGACTATGACGCCAACGGGAATATAATAAGCACAACCGCGGCGGACGGAAGCACGGGCAGCGACGGGGCGGGCATATCCAAAACGAGCGCGTACAGCTATTACAACGGCGTTGAGCCCGGCGGGTTTAAATGGCAGCTCAAAAGCGTTACGGATAACTTCGGCAAGGAGACACGCTATATTTACGAGACAGGGCACGATGAAGGAATCAAAAGCGGAATGCTGCGGCACGTTGAGGAATATGACGCGAATGGGAATTATGTGCGTACAGCCGTTACGTATACATATGACGGGTACGGCAGGACTGACACAGTCTCGGAGGCTTACGACAAAAACGCGGCGGGCAATATTAATGTGTCCCGCTTTGAATATGACGCGCTCGGTCGGCTTGTGCAGTCGACCAATCCGGACGGAACAAGGACAAAGTCCGAATACGACTTGACGGGCAGGGTGACGGCAAGCAAGCTTGGGTTTGTAAGCGGCGGTACGTTCGAGGTTTGGGCCGTCTCGGAATACGAGTACGATGTTTTGGGGCGGCTTTTGAAGAACATCGTTAGGGAAGGCGGCGGCACCGGAGTTGATATCGTCACGCGGGTGGAGTACTTAAAGTGGGACAGCGATTATTCTATCCCCGGGTTTGAGTCGGACAAAATAGTCACGACGGACCCGGAAGGAACAAAATCAATTGAGTATTACGACGTTCTCGGGCGGCTTGTGAAAACGCAAGCTTATGACGGCGGCACATGCGTGACTACGGGTCAGTATACATACGATACCATAGGCAATATGATACAGGCCAAAGACAGCGCCGGCCAGGTTTCTCGCGCTTATTACGACGTGCTGAACAGGCAGGTGAGGACGGTTATCGACCCGTTCGCGCAGGGCGAGGCCGGACACATGAACGCGGAAACATTCGTTGAATACGACCTGCTCGGCAACGTGAAGAAACAGACGCAAAGGGCATACGAGAGCGAGACGGTATATACCGATTACACAATAGAGTACGCGTACGACGCGCTCTCACGGCTGGAAAAAGTAAAGCAGCCGAACCCGAACTACGGACAAACGGGCGAGCCGGAGCACCTTGAGACACTGTATTATTACGACAAGCAGGTTAGCGTGGACGGTCAAGCGTTAATCAAAAATTACATGGTTGACCCGCTCGGGCGCGTCTCCGAAACATATTTCGACAGGCTCGGGCGCAAGGTTATGGACTTTAACAAAGCGGACACTTCGGACGGAGACGACGCGGACGGCGAATACATGAAAACGCTGTACGAATACGATGTGCGCGGTCTTGTAAGCAAGGTTACCCGCACGGACGGCACTTTCGAGACGTACACTTACGACATTATGGGACGCGCGGAGCTTATAGAATATTTCGAGGCGGGCGCAACGGAAAGCGCGCATTCTATTGGGTATATACACGATAAGCTTGGACGGGTGAAAACCGAAACTATGAATGAAGGCGGAGTTACGCACAATACAAGCTTCGCGTATGACAAACTTGGCAGAACAATCGGCGTTTGGCAGGGCACATACAACGGCAGTAACAATCCTGTAAAAGAATCGGACGGGCTGGACTTAGCGTATCAGTATAACAGAGCGGGACAGCTTACACAAATCAGCTACAAGACGAGCGCAACGGGGGAACAGCACAACCTTGGGTACGTTTACGACGATTTTGGGCGAGCCAGTCAAATACGTTTTGATGGGAACATTGTTCGCGAGTACGAATACGATACGTATACGGGCACACTGCTGAACATGAAGGATTACCGCGGGTTTGACGAGAATGACATAGACGATTACATCAAAACGGCGTATACTTACAACAGCGCGGGACTGGTTACTCAAATCACGTACAGCGACAAGACGTTCATAGACGATGACAATCCCTATGGAATAACCGAGCAGTATACGGTACAATACGATGGGAGAGGGTATATAGTAGGCGAGAGGCTTGACACGGACTACAGCAAGACCGAAGCGGCAACGAGCATATATAAGGCATACGAGTATGATGCCATAGGGCGGCTGTTAAAATCAGCGAGCGGCGAAACACAGCAAACCGGATGGGACAACTGGGATAGGCTGACGCAGTATACGTATGACAGGGTTGGGAACAGGCTGACAATGAATGACGGCAGTGATAGTATGTCTTACATATACAACCAGTTCGACCAGTTGCAGGAAGTAAGCAAAAACAACGAAACTCAAACAACATATGAGTATGACCTTCGCGGCAACCAAACGAAGGAAAGTTCAAAGTACTTTGACTTGACCATTGGCGGAGTTACTACAACATATTATAATACTACCGACTACACATACAACCTGCGCAATCAGATGACTGGCACGCAGATAAATACGCCCCAAGCAGACGCGCAGACAGGCGAAGTCACGTATGAGACGCTCACAGTCTCAAATGTATACAACGCGCAGGGGCAGAGGGTGCAGAAAACAGAGGGCGATGATACAACCAAATACTTTTACAGCGGAACGGCTTTGTTCTATACCACCAATGGCTGGGGCACGCTTACCACAGAAAATATACTCGACTTGGGAGGGCAGATTGCAGCCAGCAAACGGTTCCAAGACCCAAACGAGCCGGAGACAAATCCATTCGCTAACAAATACTACTTCTACAATTATGACATACGTGGTAGTGTGACAAACATTGTAGGCCCCGATGGTAATCTTGTGACCGGATATGGATATGACGAGTTTGGTAACCAAAGCCGAAGCGGTGACGGCAGCTTCCTCAACGAGGTGACATTTACGGGGTCTGTATCTGACGCATCAACAGGATTGCAGTATATGAACGCGAGGTTCTATCAACCGACAACGGGGCGGTTCTTAAGCCAAGACAGCTACACGGGGAACGCGTATGACCCATGGACGCAGCATCTGTATAGTTATTGTATGAATAACCCGACCAACTTTATTGATCCGACGGGGCACACTGCGCATATAGCGTATGAGTATATGATGAGAGCAGCGAAACAAATAATTATTTCAGGTGGGAATGCAAACCACTTAATCCCCTTAATTGATTACGCAAATAGAGAAAAAGATAAATGTTCAATAAAGGCGAAGGCGATTGAGGAGGAGAAGCGGAAGGAACTTGTGGTGCAAACGTTAAAAGAAGAGACGGACATTGAGGAGAAAGCTGAAGAAGCAATCAAAGCAAAAGATAAAAATTATAAAGACTTAATCTTGGGAGGGGCAGATGTAAAAATCGAAATTGTCTCTATCAGTCCTCACGAAATGGACGCATCTAGAGCATTCTGTGATTATGTTAAACTATCATATGGCAGTCAAGAAGATACTATCCTTGACGCTATTGGATATATGATTCCAGATCCTTTTGATAGCATATGGGATATGGGATTAAAATTATTAAAATCAACAAATGAAAAAGAACCGTTTAATGAGGAGTCCTTCCATATAATGGGGGGCACTTATTATAATGTGGCGTATACTATGAAAGCAAAGTATACTAGCTGGAAAGGAAAAACAGTAAAATTAGGACTTAATGGAGTTGCCTTTATAGGACCTGATTTACATGCAGAAAGTGGAACTTATGAGAATCCATTAATGTTTGCGTACTCAGATGTGGTATCTAAATCGTAAGAAAATAACGTTTTCGTACTCTAAAGCGGTATCTAAATGCAAGCAAATATGGAGGGCGCTATGATTAAAAAGGTAAAAATATATTTATTAATAATAATTATGCTTACAAGTTCTTTAGGATGTTGCGCAAATTCCGTAAATAGAAATTCACGTGTTGCCGGTACTGATTTTTCATATCAGATATCTATCGATATGTACGGAAAGATAAATGTTATAGGAAATCCAAAGGAAAATTACGATTTCAGTGAATGGGAGAATATTGTAAGTATAGCTACCGGTATTGATAAGGCTGCAGCACTTAAATCGGACGGTACGGTTGTTATTACTGGTGAAAATGTTGAGGCTTTTTATACTGAAGAATGGCGCGATATAATTATTATAGGCTTTACATATTCCTATTTGTTTGGACTTAAAAAAGATGGAACAATAGTATATACAGGTAGTACTGAAAATATGTACGATTCTGAGAATATTGAAGATGATGTATTTCTAAATGCTGAAAATGAAATAATTGAAGAAATTAAATCATGGAAAGATATTATTTTCATAGATACTACTCCAATATCAGTTGTTGGTGTAAAGAGAGATGGAAAAGTGATTGCTGCTGCACCGACATCTCGAGCTTTAGAAGAATATGTTGCCAGTTGGAGTAATGTTAAATATATTAGCGTCTCCACCACTCAGATAATTGGCGTTACCTATGATGATGATATTTTAGTAGCATTTAATGAATTGTCATCAATATTCTGTTACCGAGAGCCATATAATGATTTTGTGGGTGCAAAAAAGATATGTGCCGGTGATTATTATGTTGCGGGATTAATGCCTGATGGTAAAGTCAAAGTAAGAACAATAATGTTATTTAAGATGCCAATTGAGTATTTTGATACTTTAACAGATGAAGAAAAAATTAAAATGCATGAAAAAAACCAAGAAAATCTAAATAAAAGTTATGAAACAATTAATAATGTGAAAGATGTAATTGATATATATAGCTTTGAAGAATATTTAATTATCCTACAAAGAGATGGAACTGTACTGTGTGTTGCTGAACAGGCAGGTGAGGACGGTTATTGACCCGTTCGCGCAGGGCGGGGCCGGACACATGAACGCGGAGACATTTGTTGAATACGACTTGCTCGGCAACGCGAAAAAACAGACGAGGGTACGATAGAATCGGGCTGGACTTAGCGTATCAGTATAACAGAGCGGGACAGCTTACACAAATCAGCTACAAGACGAGCGCAACGGGGGTACAGCATAACCTTGGGTACGTTTACGACGATTTCGGGCGAGCCAGTCAAATACGCTTTGACGGGAACATAGTGCGCGAGTACGAATACGATACGTATACGGGCACACTGCTGAACATGAAGGATTATCGCGGGTTTGACGAGAATGACATAGACGATTACATCAAAACGGCGTATACGTACAACAGCGCAGGGCTTGTTACACAGATAACGTACAGCGACAAGACATTCATCGGCGATGACAATCCCTCTGGAATCACCGAGCAGTATACGGTACAATATGACGGGAGAGGGTATATTGTCGGGGAAATAGCTGAAACGCATTATGGCGCGGAGGCGCAAACGGTGAACAAAGCATACGTGTATGACCCTATAGGGCGGCTGACACAGGCAACGACAGACGAGAATACAACGCAGTATACGTATGACCGGGTTGGGAACAGACTGACGATGGATAACGGCGATGATGTGTTGGGTTACACATATAACCAATTTGACCAACTACAGGAAGTAAGCAAAAACAACGAAACTCAAACAACATATGAGTATGACCTTCGCGGCAACCAAACGAAGGAAAGCTCAAAGTACTTTGACTTAACCGTTGGCGGAGTGACTACAACATATTATAATACTACTGATTATTCCTATAACATGCGCAACCAGATGATTGGCACGCAGATAAATACGCCTCAAGCGGACACACAAACAGGCGAAGTCACGTATGAGACGCTCACAGCCTCAAACGTATACAACGCGCAGGGGCAGAGGGTGCAGAAAACAGGGGGTACTGATACCACCAAGTATTTCTACAGTGGCACTGCCCTGTTCTACACCACTAACGGCTGGGGCACGCTTACCACAGAAAACATACTCGACTTGGGCGGACAGATTGCAGCCAGCAAACGGTTCCAAGACCCGAACGAGCCGGAAACCAATCCGTTCGCCAATAAGTATTACTTCTACAATTATGACATACGCGGCAGCGTGACTAACATAGTGGGTCCTGATGGCAAACTTGTGACCGGATACGGATATGACGAGTTTGGCAACCAAAGCCGAAGCGGTGACGGCAGCTTCCTCAACGAGGTGACATTCACCGGCAGTGTATCAGACGCATCAACAGGATTGCAGTACATGAATGCTAGGTTCTATCAGCCGACGACGGGGCGGTTCTTAAGCCAAGACAGCTACACGGGCAACGCGTATGACCCTTGGACGCAGCATCTGTATAGCTATTGTATGAATAATCCTACGAACTATATCGATCCTACGGGGCACACTGCATATATAGCTGTTGCGTACATGATGAAGGCATTGGAAGGGATTAGAAGCGCTGGTGGAAGTGCAAATCATTTAGTACCTGCAATTAATTATGCGAATAAGATAATAGGGAAAGGAGCTCCGCTTGTGGAGCTTGTACCCGAACCAAAAAAACCGCAGCAGAAAACCACATCTCAAAAACCGAAAGGACCGGCAGAACCAACTCAAGAACCTAGAAACCCCAACGCAGGCTATTCGTTAGTTTACTATGGCCAAGGCAGGAAATTAAACGATAAAAAAGAATCTTGGCATGGAACACCGTATGGACCAAAAGGTTGTTCTACTTATGCATACGCGGCATGTACACCTACCGCAGTAGCCATGGTTTTATCGTCCTACACGGGCACAAGCATAACACCTGTAGATGTTGGCACATGGATGACGAAAAATGGTTATAGAACTGAGACTTCGGTTGGTACAATAAGAGCCGGAGTAGGAGCGGCTATAAAACATTGGGGATTTAACTATACATATTATGACGAAGTCGGTACGGATGCTTTATCAATGGTCCGAAATGGCTATATGGCAGTTACCCACTGGTCTACGGGATTTGGACATTACTTAGTGATTGCAGATTATGACCCAGACATAGATAAATATTTAGTTTGGAATCCTGCAAAGAATGATCCGAAAAAAGGGAGGAAGTATACAAAAGAACAGTGGTATACCGCTAATGAGTTAACTGATATAGCGGGATTAGATATGTGTTGGGTTGTGTATTAAGCTTTATAATAGAACAGTAATAAATGTTTTTGCGTTATGCTATGATTGGAGGTGGTTATAATGAAAAAATTAGTGATAATGATTGTTATAACAATGATGCTTGTTGGGTGTGTTTCAGAGAAACCAACTGATACATCGGAGCTAAGCCCGGATGTTTCATCAACGGTGACGGGACCGGTTATGACGCCGGATTTATTGATGCCAACGCCTATTGAATCGGATTATGATTTGGAGAAAAGCCTGCCGTTTGGTGATTTCGATTTTGTAAAAGGCGATGAATATTATTTTTGCAGTACAGGTCTGGAAGATAATACTGTCGATGTATATAAATACTCCAAAGAAACAGACGAGTTAAGTTTGTTTATGGATACTGGCTGGGAATTTATCCGCCAAATATTGTTTGATGGAAACGACAATTTTTATTACATTGAATGGGATTCAGATACACTATATAAATGCGGTAAAGAAAATGATATTCCACTAATAAGTAATATTCTATATGTAATATATATTGAGGGTGAGCATATTTATTATTTTGATCAAGACAGTAATTTAAAGAAATATAATATCGAAGATAATAAAATATCTGAAATTTCGTATATAGGTAAAAGTTTTTTTCCGCATGATTTAAAAGTAAATATCAAGAATATTTGTTTGTTTCAAAATCATGCCACCGGAGAGTTATATTCGCTTGACGTAAGAAACGGAAGTATGCAGAAGATTCCAAAAGAATACCGTTCCTTATCGTCATCAGATAAAAAAAGTATAATTAATGTGAAAGAAATTGATAAAGGCAATTTGTTTTCTGTATTCAATTTAGATAGTTTTGAGACAACCGAATACGTTATCAACGATTTTATTGATATGTATATAGACAGTATACAAATCTATAATGACCGCCTTTACGCTACAGCAAGAGAACTTGATGAAGGGATAAATATTGAAACGGATAAAATTATATATAAATATTATCTATATATAATTGATTTAAACAGTAAACGGATAGAAGATACTATAAGTATTTTTAAAACGGGGGAAGGTGAACTTGAATACGCGTCATTTTATAACGGAAAATTATATTTTTATTACTGGCCTAATTACGACAAAGGGTCGTCGGCTAATATAATGGAATATGATGTGGAGACAGGAAATAAGAGAAACATCATATTAAAAAAAGGCCATGGGGATTTATATGGTCATATGAAAATCGTATTAGGACATTTATGGGTGTTTAATATGTCCGCTGGTGATTATTGTGTGACTTTTATAGATAAAATAGCAATTGAGTAGTAAATATATTGTATTATTTTAACTGATCTCTGCGGCAACCAGATTCAAGAGAGCAGGTTTCTTCGTGGTAAAATAATTGAAGGAGAGAAAGCGTGAAAAAGATAACCTTTCTTATTATAATAATACTTACATTGTCCGGATGTATTGACGATAATTCGGGAACGGAGCCAAGCCTGGATATTTCACCAACGGTAACGAAGCCTGTCGTGACGCCGGTTCCCATAGATTCACCGAACCCAACACCTGTTGAACCGGATTATAATTTGGAGAAAAGTTTGCCGTTTGGAAATTTCTCTTTAGTAAGAGGCGATGATTATTACTTTTGTGATATGACGGAAGATAAAGAAGATGTAACGGTAAGTATATATAAATATTCAAAGAAAACTGATAAGATAAAGCTGTTCAAAAAAATGGATAATTGGGTTTGTCAAATATTTTTTGATAACAAAGACAACTTTTACTTTGTTTCTTCTAATATGCTTTACAGATGTAGTGAAAATAACAACATTCCAGTTATAAATAATCTCAGGTATGTGGTGTATATTGGAGGAGAGCATATTTATTATTTGGACGAAGACAGAAACTTAAATAAATATAACATAGCGGATAATACGATATTAGAAATTGCGTATGTAGGCGAATATTTTCATCCATATTATACATATGTAGATATAAACAATAGTTGTCTGTCTAGTTGGGGATTTTATTTACTTGACGTAAGGGATGGAAGTATACAAAAAGTACAAGATGGATATCAATACTTGTCACCAGATAAAAAATTTATTACCACTGAAGAAATAGCCGATGAGCGTCATGTGTTTACGGTATTAAGCTTAGAAAATCTTCAGACAACTGAGTATGTAATTGATGATTTTGTTGATGAAAGTATAGATAGTATACAAATTTATAATAACCATCTCTATATTATAACAAGTAAATTTTGCGATGATATATCAATTGGAGATCATTTTTATAATAACAAACTTTATGTTATAGACTTAGAAAGCAATAGAATAGTAAGCATTACTGATATTTTTAAATCAAGTCACGAGGGCATTGAGTCCACATCATTTCATAACGGTAAGTTCTATTTCTATTGTTGGTTGTCTGATAGCGCTTCAGCCCATATAGTTGAATACGATTTGCGCACAGAAAAAACCAGAAATATAGATTTGCAAAACTGTTCAGGCGAGTCTTGGGGATGCACTGAAATCGCATTAGGGTACTTGTGGGTATTCAATATTTCGGTCAATGAAGAAGTTCACTATATAGACAAAATTGAAATAGAGTAACATGGAATGTTGTGAGCATAGCCGTATGGCACTTTCGAGACGTACTCTTACGACATTATGGGACGCGCGGAGCTTATAAAATATTTTGAGGCGGGCGCGGAGGACAGCACACATACAATAGGGTATATACACGATAAGCTTGGACGGGTGAAAACCGAAACTATGAATGAAGGCGGAGTTACGCACAATACAAGCTTTGCGTATGACAAGCTTGGCAGGATAACCGGCGTTTGGCAGGGCACATACAACGGCAGTAACAATCCTGTAAAAGAATCGGACGGGCTGGACTTAGCGTATCAGTATAACAGAGCGGGACAGCTCACACAAATCAGCTACAAGACGAGCGCAACGGGGGAACAGCAGAGAGTGTATCAGAAATTGTGTAAACCTTCATTGTCAGATAAAATAACAACTGACAATGGAGGTTTTATATCATGGCACAGAAACGAGAGAAAAGTACGTTACGCAAACTCATTGACGAACGCGGCATTAAGGACTTAGACGGTGTACAAAACTTGGTGAAAGAACTCACGTCTGGCTTGATTCAAGAAATTATGGATGCTGAACTAGAAGAAGAACTGGGTTACAGTAAGTATGATTACAAGAATAAGCAAACGGATAATGCACGCAACGGTCACTACAAAAAGACGGTAATCAGCAGTCAAGGTGACGTCGACTTGTCTGTTCCGAGAGACCGTAATGGCGAATACGAACCACAGATCGTAAAGAAGCACCAAATGGACATCTCGGAAATCGAGGATAAAATACTGTTCTTGTACTCGCAAGGCACCTCAACCCGAGATATTGAGAGAGCCATGCACGAGCTGTATGGTATCGATGTGGACGCAACACGCGTATCTAAAATCACAGATAAAATACTGCCTGTTATTCAGGAATGGCAAAACCGGACGCTGGAAAGCGTATATGCAATGGTGATGCTTGATGCCATCCATTACAAAGTACGAGAAGATGGGATGGTCGTCAAAAAAGCGGTCTATATTGCTATAGGTACTGATTTAGAAGGCAAAAAGGACGTTCTGGGTATCTGGATAGGCGCAAACGAGAGCGCGAAATACTGGCTGGGTGTGCTCAACGGTCTTAAGAATCGAGGCGTTCAAGATATATTAATTGCATCCGTAGACGGCCTGACCGGCTTCTCCGATGCCATTGAAGCAGCGTTTCCCAAGGCCGAGATTCAGCGCTGTGTGATTCATCAGATTCGCAGCTCGACACGCTATGTGTCGTACAAGGACGTGAAGGCCGTTACGGCTGTGCTAAAGCCAATTTACAAGGCCCCGACCGAGGAAGCAGCACTGGCTGCGCTGGATGAATTTGAGCAGAACTGGGGCGGCAAATACCCCATGGCTGTGCGTTCCTGGCGTGAACACTGGGACGAGCTTGCGACCATGTTCAAATATCCGGAACAGATTCGCCGAATAATTTATACCACAAATGCAATCGAGAATTTCAATCGCCAGCTCAGAAAAGTCACGAAAACCAAGAGCGCATTTGTCAGCGACGACGCCCTCTTAAAGCAGCTTTACCTTGTGACGATGCAAATCACGGAGAAATGGACAATGCCGATTCGGGACTGGGGCAACATTTTGATGCACTTGATGATTTACTTTGGTGACCGGGTGGAAGTGAGAATTTAACAAAGCTAAAACACGGCGGTGCGCGGCCCGTCAAGGCACGCTTTGCTCTGAAGACCTTGACCGCCCTTCACCGCCGTGTTACTGTAACGATATAGGGCAAGGATTAACCTTGCCCTGCGGGACCATATAAAAATTATCTGACATTTGGAGAATACACAAAATTCTCGGCACTACCTCTTATTCTTTTGTCTGCTGTTTAACGGATGCAGCTATGAATATACCAATAATCAAAACTCATTGGAAATCATTCCCCAGGTTACAGATAATATAGTCAGCCAAGTAACACAAACTCCTCTAATTCCAGAAACATCATCAACTCCTGATACTTATACAGAGATACCAGAAGACTCATCATTTGAAGTACACTTCATCGATGTAGGGCAAGGAGATTCAGCGTTGATCTTGTGTGATGGAAAAGCAATGCTTATAGACGGAGGTAATGCAGCTGATTCAAATCTTATCTATACTTATCTGAAAAATCATAACATTGAACATTTGGAATATATAGTATGCACACATTCTCATGAAGACCATGTTGGCGGTCTGGCTGGAGCATTAAATTACGCACAGGTAGACACAGCTTTTGCTCCGGCGACTTCGTATGATAGCGAAGCCTTTTCAAACTTTCTTAAATACCTAAGCAAACAGGGCTTATCTATCACAGTGCCATCAGCGGGGGATACATTTACCTTAGGAAGTGCTTCTGTTACTGTTTTAGGTCCTATTAAACCATCAGACGACCCGAATAACACGTCTATTGTCCTGAGAATTGTATATGGCAATACTTCATTCTTGTTCACGGGTGATGCTGAACATGAAGAAGAACAGGATATTCTAGAAGCTGGTTTTAACCTATCAAGCACTGTTCTTAAGGTCGGTCATCATGGCAGCGATGACGCAACTTCATATCCGTTTCTACGTGAAATAATGCCTAAGTACGCCGTTATATCCGTAGGGGCAGACAATACCTATGGGCATCCGACTGAGGTTACTCTGAGCCGCCTTAGAGACGCTGATGTGACGGTATACCGTACTGATATGCAGGGAGATATAATTTGTACCAGTGACGGGAAAACCGTGTCGTTTTTGGTTGAGCGCAATGCTAGCGCAGACACCTTAGACTCTATTGGATCTAATAGTGCTCAGACTACGAATCCGACTGCTTCTAATACTACAAGCGAATATGATTATGTAATCAACACTAATACAGGCAAGTTCCATCATCCTTGGTGTTCCAGCGTTGACCAGATGAACGAGGAGAATAAACAGTTTTACACAGGAGACCGTGATGATCTTATAGCTCAGGGATATTCTCCTTGTGGAAGATGTAATCCATAAGTTCTTATATTGAGCTATAAAAACAATCACAAAAACATCAGGTTATCCTTCTTACAAATAACATGTAATGATTTCTTTTACCATGACCGATATACACTGCATAAGTACCACGGTTCATCTTTACGGCATCGGCGGGTAGAAACAGTTCAACATCCTCTTTGAAAATATAAGTGTCATTATATACGAAAACGGTAGTATAGTATCTTAGCCCAGCTTCGTGTATTTGTGCGAAATCAGATGTATCTTTTAGACCGCCGATATATGTATTGCCGCTGAACTCAGAACCCATCAGCATAACAAAAGAGCTGTTGCCTATCGCAACACCGCCTCGGCTTGATAGAGTCTTAATCACTCTGCTGCCAGCGAGTTTGATAAAGTCTTCATGTATTATTTCCTTGATAACATCCATATTAGCATTATACGAACAAAGGTTCTATAACGCAACATTTTCTTTCTTAATTAAGGATTATAATATTTATCTGCTCACCTTAACACAAAAGGAAATATTGTTAGAATATTAACAATATTTACATGTTGCTCAAAAAAGTGTATAATCATATTACACTATGACAAAGGGAAGATGGCAGCTGATTTTGAGGTTGTTGTTTACCCTTTTTCATTAAATAAAACAGGTGCTGGTTCTATTATTGCAGTTGTGATTATTTTGGGCATATTCATCCTTGGATTACCGTGGTGGTTGTGCGTAACTCTTATTGTAGTTAGTGTTTTAGGTTTAGCACTTAGAGTATCAAATAGAAAGACTTAATTACAAAAAGAAGGGTAATGAAATGTGGCTTTTAGTTGGCATAGTATTTTTAATTATAGGACTTTTACTTAGAAAAAAATAAATGCATTTCTATAGTAATTACTATATGTGATTAGTTAGAACAATATAATATAGGGTTTCCATAAAGAGCAAACTGCTTAAGTTTGCTCTCAGACTGTCAAAAAAGCCAGCAATGAGCTGGCTTTTTTGGTATAATAAAATAGGGTGATTGAAGTTGCTGAACAAAAATGAAGAGAACAGAAAAACACTTGAAATCGTGAATTTGGATGATCTGGTTCCAAGAGAACATCTTCTCAGAAAGATAGACGCAGCGGTGAATTTTGAGCGCATATATGAACTGGTGGAAGACCTGTACTGCCCGGATAACGGCAGACCAAGCATCGATCCTGTGGTGCTGTTCAAGATCGTACTGATTCAGCATTTATATGGAATACGTTCTCTACGGCAGACATCAGCTGATGTTGAAATGAACATTGCATACCGTTGGTTTATTGGATACCCAATAAATAAGACAACCCCTCACTTTGCAACAATCAGCTACAACTTTTTGCATCGATTCACAGAAAAAACGGTGGAGCAGATATTTGAATGGATATTGAGCGAGGTAGAATACGCGGGATATCTGGCACCGGAAGTCGTATTTGTTGACGGAACGCACATAAAGGCAAATGCAAATATGAAAAAGAATATTAAAGAGGCCATACCCGTTGCTGCCAAAGTATATGAAAAGCAGCTACGCGAGGAGATCAACAAGGATCGTGAAGAGCATGGTAAAAAGCCTTTTGATGACGATCCTCCAAACCAGCCACTTGAAGAAAAGGTTGTAACCAAATCCACAACAGATCCGGACAGTGGCGTATTTCACAAGGGTGAGCATAAGAAATGTTTTGCATATTGTGCTCAAACAGCTTGCGACAGCCATAATTTCGTATTGGGCGTGACAGTGAATCCGGGCAACATGCACGACAGTGTAGCATTCGACGCAGTGTATGACAAAGTGACGGAACGGTTTCCTCAAATCAAGGTAGTAACGGCGGACGCAGCTTACAAGACACCGTGGATATGCAAAAAGATATTTGATGATGAACGTCTCCCGTCTATGCCATACAAACGCCCCATGACCAAGAAAGGCTTTTTCAAAAAATACGAGTATGTTTACGACGAGTACTATGACTGTATAATCTGTCCGGAGAACCAAGTACTCAAGTACAGCACAACAAACAAGGATGGATACCGAGAGTACAAGAGTGATCCAATGATATGTCAGAATTGCCCATCCCGAAACCAATGTACTGCCAGCAAGAACTGTCAAAAGGTTATAACGCTGCACATCTGGAGCGACTATATCGAGCGCGCCGAAGACGTTCGGCATTCGCCGATTGGCAAAGCAGCTTATGAGAAACGAAGCGAAACGATTGAGCGAATCTTTGCTGACGGAAAAGAAAAATATGCCATGCGATATGCACCGTACAGAGGGCTTGCTCAGGTTACTAACTGGGTCAAGCTCAAATATGCTGCCATGAATCTCAAAAAGCTGGCGATGTGGAGATGGAAAGACGAGTTATCCACACTTCCTCCTTGCTTTAATCGGGCTTTATATCTGCTCTTATCAGTTTTTAAAATGATAAACCCCATTTTCGCTTATTGAAAACAGGGTTTATCGACAGTCTGAGAGCAAACTGCTTAAGTTTGCTCTTTTTTTATACCAAAACATAAGGAGGAATTTATGGCAGAAAAACAAAAGTATATTGAAGAACTTGCATCCGCTACTCTAAAGCAATTAAGCCGGAAAGATAACTGGATCAACTACCTTAAAACAGCTGCAAATCATTACAAATACAGCTTCCGTGATACATGCCTTATATACGCTCAGCGTTCGGATGCTACTGCAGTTGCAAGCTATGAGCTTTGGAACAACGTTATGCATAGATATGTCAACCGTGGAGCCAAAGGTATTGCATTGATTGACACAAGTTCAAACAATTCAAGGCTGCATTATGTTTTTGATATTGCAGATACCAACGGACAAAGTATGCCGTTTATATGGAAATATAAAGATGAGTTCAATGAGCAAGTTGTTGCTGATATTGCCGACAGTTTTAATCTTGATACAGATACGCTGAACTTTAGAGAAACAATAGAAGCTATCACGGATACTTTACTTGATGATGGCATGGAAGATTTGCTTAATGAGTTGAAATATGCAGTGTACGGCAGCTTTCTTGAAGATGTGGACGAGCTGAATCTTAGAGTGTGGTATGAAGAGACAATCAAAGAAAGCGTTATTGCTACGGTACTTTACAGGTGCGGATTTGAGCCGGACGAAAACTACTTTGATTTTTCTCAGCTGTATAATTTCAATACGCCGGAAACTATTGTACAATTGGGAAAAACAACAAGCGATATGGCGGAAACAATACTAAGGGAAATTGAACTTTCAGTTAAAGCTATCGAACGTGAACAGAGAATTGAAAGGAGTAAAGAACATGGAACTCAGCTACAAACAACAGAACGAGGTAATGATACCCGACCTTCAGTTGAAGGGGCAGATAACCGCACCTCTAGGCAAATATGGACTGATGAGGAAAGAGTATCTGGAGAAGAATCACGGCAGCAGATTCGACACGATGGTGCTGACGGGAACGCTATACCCACACTGCCAGAAGGTAGAGCAGGAAGCGAAAGAACAGATAACATTACGGATATCGCAGATGAAGAAGAACACGCCGCAGAACTGTTGGGCAGCGATATCAAAGGAAATCGAGAGCCAAGTGATTCAGGAGCTGATACTTACGAGATAAACGAACAGGATGATATCGATAGTGTTTTGCTTAGCGGAAGCGGATTTGAGGGCGGAAAACAGCGAATCATCAATTTCTTCTTTGAAGACCATACTAGCAAAGAAAAAGCCGACTTTCTGAAAAATGAATACGGTGTCGGAGGTGGATCATTCATATTCACAGGCGACAGACACGGGTTTCATGACCATAATGCAAAAGGTATAGAGATACATAACAACGGATACAACAATCCCTCTATAAGCCTGACATGGTCAAAGACGGCAAAAAGAATAGGTGAACTAATCGACAGCGGCAGATACTTCGAACAACGATATCTAAATGAAAAACCGCTGACTAAACCAAAGATTGATCAAGCGGAACAACAGGATATAGAAATGATAGGAGCGGAGAACGCTTCTTTTTCTTTGCCCGAAAATACGGATCGTAAACGCAGAACGCAGCCTGAGATGAACTATGCCCGCTTGACAGAGTTAGTACCCCATATCATGGATAAGCGGTATCGTTACGCAAAATTGAAAGCCGAGGGTTTCATGGATTTGTCAGTTGAATGGATTTCAGAAGACAGAATTGCTATTGCACATTACGGTGAACAAAACGGAGACCTGATGGCTGACCCCGACATGACGTTTATCATAGATAATGAAGCGAAAACAGTTATGCCAGATACCTATCAAAATGATTATGTTGGCGTGTATCAAGAAGTGTACACCGATGATGGGAGATGGCTGCCAAGACTCAGCCGAGAACTCACATCTTTCTTTTCAACTTGGATAAAGAATATTGAGTTTCAAGGTCATGTGCTTCAAGAAGCACGTTATTTCGATGAAGAAATGTCTGATCTTCCTATTGTTTTTGATGACAGCGGCAAAGAATACGGATTTGATATACCACATGATATCCTCAGCATGGCGGAACTGGAAAACTTGCGTAATGAAGAACCTGAAACTTCTATTGCAAAAGAAAAGGCGCAGACTATTGTACAAGAAGAGCTTACAGATTCTCTTTTGCTTGATGATAGTTCTTATCAGCCGCTATTCAAAGAAATCCTTAAACAAGGAACCGTATCAAAGACCGGAAAACAGAAAATTTATGAGCTTATAAATGACGCTGCTTCTATTGAACTGCTTATAGATGACCTGAAAAAAATCTACGGCGATTTTTGGAGTGAGGTACACTTCAATGATGAAACAATTAAGTGGCATGTAGATGAAAGCGGTTTAGATGTATTTATAGACGGTCTGGATGAATCGAAGCTTCACTACACATGGAGTGAAATGACTGACGGTATCATTAATCTGGTTAATGCAGGCGAGTACTTAGAAAAGGAAGAAGCGCCAGAAACCAGATTATATGAGGGTATGACGGTATCACTGGAAGACCGTACTTATTCTGTAGAGAGCCTTGATGTTTTAAACAACAAGATTGAACTTAGGGATATTACATTCACTGAAGGAACGGGCTTTCCTATATTCCGCAAAGAGTATCTGAATCAATTCGAAAATGAACTAGAGAAGGACGGCTTTTTTGACAGGCTGAAAAAAGAAGAAGACACAATACAGCCAATAAAACAAAAGAAGATAAATTTCCACATTACAGACGTTAATCTCGGTGTCGGTGGAGCTAAAGAAAAGTATAAACGGAATATTGAAGCAATCAGGCTGCTCAAAACCGTTGAAGCAGAAGACAGGCTTGCATCAGCGGACGAACAGGTAATTCTTTCTCAGTATGTAGGATGGGGTGGTTTGGCTGCAGCTTTTGATGAGGACAATTCCAGCTGGAGCAGCGAGTACGCAGAGCTGAAAAGTTTGATTAGTGAGGACGAATATAAGCAAGCAAGAGCCTCTACTCTGAATGCACATTACACATCGCAGGTAGTTATAAAGGCAATGTATAAAGCTTTAGAAAACATGGGATTTAAAGGCGGTAATATACTTGAACCCGCAATGGGCGTAGGTAATTTCTTTGGACTGCTGCCGGTATCTATGAGCGAATCCAAGCTATATGGCGTTGAACTCGACAGCATAACCGGCAGAATGGCTCAGCAGCTTTATCAAAGAGCAAATGTTGATGTAATGGGATTTGAAAGTACAGCATACCAGGATAATTTCTTTGATGTCGCAATTGGTAACGTACCTTTTGGTTCATATAAGGT
>Ga0265293_10003969_pt1 | contig 26753 bp, 25 predicted proteins | sample Munlanlewell138R_FD_192505 | JGI IMG/M metagenome (GOLD analysis project Ga0265293, IMG submission 192505) | Leachate microbial communities from a municipal landfill in Southern Ontario, Canada - Leachate well 138R | ecosystem: Engineered > Solid waste > Landfill > Unclassified | place: Canada...
AATTTTTATAGTTTTTTATATTTGAAGCCACAAGAGATGATTCTATCTCATTTGCCATCTCCACTTCGTTTGGTCCGCCAAAAATTATTATGTCGTATTTGTCGCTAAACTCTCTTGCTACTTTGGCAAATCTCTCGGGATACCATCTCTTAGCACTTCCATAAGTCGCTCCTGCATTAATGCCCATTGTCGGTTTTTCAAACACATCAGGCTCTATGTATAATTTTAGTTTTGGGGTGATTTTGTTCCACCTGTCATTATTAACCATGGCAAGTTCGGCATACTGCATGCAGAGGTGTTTATCTGCCTTTACGTTAGGTGTGTGCGAGAGCAAAAACATAGAGTGCCATGACTTTCTGGCAATTGATAGAACAGTACCTGTTAGTTTTAAAAGCAAAGATGAGTGAATTTGATTTCTAAATGAGATTGCCAGATCAAAACTACCGAGTTTTTTGGCAAGCGTATATGTCGCTTTGATTCTGTTTGATGATTTTTTTGTCTTATCTACCACTGCTATTTTGCAAAGAGGATGATACTTTAGTGCTTCAATAGAGACGTAACTGCCTACAAAGGTAAATTCTGCATTTGGATATTGCGTTGCTAGAAGCTCAATTGCCGGAGTTGCCATAACAGCGTCACCTAACCAGTTTGGTAAGATTATCAGTATTTTCATAGCAGAATTATACCGCGTCTTTTATGTAAATATAGAGAGGCGAAGAGCCTATTTCCAACATTTGACTCTCTACTTTTTCGCCATAACGAGAATAAACCGTAAAAAAATCTTCACTTTTTAGCGTTGTCGGCTTAAGTGACCAGTGGATTTGCAGAAGAGTGTTATCTACTAAAAATTGAAGGATGTAGTAGCCACGTTTTATATCAAGTCGCAAGAATTGAGAGTTTTTTAAATTTTGTACCATAAATTTGTAGGCATCAAATGCTAAGCGCTTTTTAATACCGTCTCTATTGTCAACAAGCCCATAACCGGGAGCAATTAACTGATGCCAAGATACAGAGTCGACCTGCTGTGATGCAAAAGCAAGAAGATAGTATCTTAACATGTAGTCGGTATATAAATCTTCGCTAACGCACTCATATTCGCTTGTCGGTGCATAAGGAGCAGTGTTGCTTATAGGCCAGTTAGTCTCAGTAATATGAAGCTCATGGCTGCTTTTTGGGCTAAGCCAAACCATAGTGCTAAGAAGTGAGATTTTGTCTTGAAGATTAAACCCCATCTGCAAATTTTCAGGTGCACCGCGTCTATCTACGTATAAAAGTGAAGAGACTCCTTCGTAGCGGTATTTAAAAGAGTTAAATAAAGTATGTGCAGTAAAGTGATACTCAAAGTCAATAACACCGCTTCCTATGAGTTTAATATGCGAAAACTTTTCAGATTTTAGATCATAAGCGACTTTAAAAAAACGGTTATACTCATCAACGCTGAAAAATCCCCATTTTGCTCTGTTGATGGTCGAGCCAATCTCAAATATCTCTACATATTGAGCCAACTCTGTAAAAATTGTCTCTAATTCTTTACGCAAAAGTGTTAAATCTTCGACATGTTCTCTGTCTTGAAGGATTTTTATAGTTATTTTTTTATCTCTGTTTTGTAGTATAAAATCTTTTAAAATTGGCAGTTTTTGCATCTCCCACAGTTTTAAACGAAGAAGTATTCTCTCAACTTTTAGCTCCTCTATCATCTCAAGTGTGGCTTTTGGATTGCGCTCAAAATCTACACCAAGGCAGAAAAACTTAGTTGAGTCTATCCTTTTTCTTTTTACAAAGGGAGTCATCACAATTGAGACGGGGAGTATCAAAAGAGAGATAAAAAAAGTTTTAAGAAGTGAGCCAAGCTCCTTTCTTCGCATCTTTTTCTTATAACTTTTGTCCTGTAGCGGATATGGTTGGTCGGAATAGTTATCCCAGATAAATGGCTCTTTCATAAGGCGAATTATAACCTTTTTAAGATAAAATTACCCATTAATGATTTGGAGATTTTTTTTTGAATATTCTTGTAGTGCGTACCGATAAACTAGGTGATTTTATAACGGCTCTTCCCGCTATGTATGTACTAAAGCATCATGCCCCGCAAAACAGAGTAATTGCTTGCGTAGCTCCTATAAACAGAGCTTTGGCAGAAGCTTGCGACTTTATAGATGAGGTTATTGTAGATGATGGCAAAAGCTTTTGGGGGCTGGTTAGAAAAATAAAAAAAGCAAAGGCAGACGCTTCTGTTACTCTTTTTTCAAACACCCGTGTGGCACTTGCACAATTTTTTGCACACATACCAAAGAGAATAGCACCTGCAACTAAAATAGCACAGATTTTTTATAATAAAAGAGTTCTTCAGAGACGAAGCGAAGTGAAGATGGCCGAGTTTGAATATAACTTAAAGCTGACACGTGCACTCTTTGCCGATATAAGTTTAGAGTATAAAAAACCTCTTTTGACATTTAAAGACAAAGAGCTGATATATAGAGTCTTTCATGCAAATCACGATATACAAAAAGATGAAGTAGTTGCTTTTCATGTAGGCTTTGGCGGCTCAAGTGATGCGAATTGGAGCCTTGATGAGTATGAGATTTTAATACGTGAAGTTATAAAAGAGAATAGATATCAGGTAGTACTTACATTTGGTCCGGATGAGAAAGAGCTTTATGAGGAGATGCAAAACAGACTTTATGATGTAGATATTATTTTTTATCTCTCGTTAGAAGGGCTTGTCTATTTTGCAAAACTCATAAGCAGTTTTAAGCTCTTTATATCAACCTCTACAGGAACATATCATGTGGCTTCTTTGGTAGGAACACCTACAATGACATTTTTTGCGGATAATCTATTTGCGAGCTCTAAAAGGTGGAAGAGTGTCGGGGATGAAGGATTGCAAAAGCACTATATGATACCAAGTGATAAAGAAAAAAGAGAAGAGCTTTTTGAGAAGGTAAAAGCAGAACTATCTAAAATATAATAATCTACTTCTCTTCTTTATTTAACTCATAAAGTTTTATATATTTGTAAAAATTTGTAGCCATATGTGAAAACGCTATAACTAATCCTGCATATCCGTCTAAAAAACCGCGTTTAAAAAAGTATGTCTTTATAAATGAAAACACACCGTTAAATATCGCTTTTGCGGGGGAAGAGCTCTTTTTCCCGGCATTATTAGTTGCATATAGAGATGAATATCTATCAACTTTAATAATAAAATCACTAATAGAGTGATAGCTGTAGTGCTTTATGTTTCCGTCTAAAATTTCTTGCTCAAATCCCGTATCTATTATATTTTCATGGACATAGTTGTCATTGAATTTTGTTACGGTTTTATTATAGACTCTTTTAATTTTCTGGTTGTTCCAGCCACAATGCTTTATCTGTCTCTCTTTATAATAAGCTAAGAAATTTAAAACATATATTTTATTCTTTTGAAATTTTTTTGTTTTTAAGGTAGCTAGTAGTTCATCATCGATAACTTCATCACTATCTATAATAATAATCCAATCATTTTTTGCAAATGAGGCAGCTCTGTTTTTAGTGGGACCAAAACCTATAAACTCGCCTTGAATAAGATTTACATTTGAGTATTTTTTTACAATTTCAACCGTAGCGTCTGTTGAGCCGTTGTCATAGACGACAACATCATCAAACTCTTTTAACGCATCCAGCGTGCGGCTAATAGTCAAAGCGCCATTTTTTACAATTATAACTGCACTGATATCCATGTGATTCCTAAAAAGATTTTATAAAAGATTTGATGCTATATTTTACAATATTAAAAAAAGAAAATATAGAGCTCTCATCTTTAAGGTTATCAGCATTTACTCTATATATGACTCCTTTTATGCCACTAAAATCACTATTGATGCCATTGCCTATTCTAAAGAGGTATTTATACTTTTTTTGTGCTTTTTCAACGATATTTTGATTGTATTTTCCATAAGGAAATATAAATGTATCACAATTTATATTTAGTTTTTCTTCTAAAATTCTTTTTGACTCTTGAAGTTCAAAATCCAAATTTTTGCATGTTAATAAATTTACGTGACTATGTGAGTGAGATGCTATTTTTACAAATCCGCTCTCACTCATCTCTTTAAGCTCTTTAAACGTGCAAAAGGGTGCTTTTTGTATTTGAGTGTAAGTATCATCATGTTTGATATTTAATCGTTCCTCTTTTTTTACATCTGTATCATCTAAAATAAACTTTGTAGGCACCGCCAAAACAGCTTTAAGACCCAGCTCTTTTAAGAGCGGAAAGACATACTCATAAAAGTTGTAGAAGCTATCATCAAAAGTAAGGCAGATGTTTTTTCTGCCCTCTAGCGTTTCTCTTGGTAGTACGACACTGAAGTTCTCTTTTATATATAAGAGATGCTTCCTAAAAACATTAAAATCATTTGAGTATTTATCAGAATTTATATTGTGATACATCGTACTAATCAACAACGTCTACTCCTCTTAATCTTTTTTTTCTGTTTTTTCTATCTTTATGGGCTTGAGAGTATTTAAGCGCTATTTTAACACAACTCTCTTCGTCACTATTAAAAAGCTTTGCATACTCTTTGATAATTATCTGCAAATCATCATTTTTTGCCCAAAGTTTAGCAAAATTTTCAAGCCTCTCCTCTAGACTTAAACTGCCAAAGCGCATTCTGTTTATATCCACTATTTTAAACGTATAGTTGTCACTCTCTCTCTTTATCAAAATATTTCCCGGAGAGTAGTCAAGATGAAAAATACCGTTTTCATGAAGTGCTAGCGTAAACTTGGCAAAAGCCTTTAAAACAGTACTTTTGTCTTCAAATGAGTCATCAATAAGCGGCTCTCGTATGGTAAAGTCGTATTTGAAGTTTTCACTTACAAAGTAACTCTCATCAATCAAGCAAAATCTCTTAAACTCAATATAGCCGATAGGTTTTGGTACAAACTCTATAATTCTCATGCTGTTGTCATATGATTTTTTTGCTTTAGAGTCTTTAAAAAATGTGTATATAATTTTGTTGATGATATTTGGGATTTTAAAAGATTTTACTACAAGTTCTTTATCCTCAAAGATAATAGTTTTTATCTCGTTTCTTGCTTTGTGTATAGAGTTTTTAGAGAGTTCAAAGTATCTTTTTATATCAACAAGAGACTCTTTGAAATTTTCAAAATTTTGATTTAGTGCGTATTTGTAGCTCATGTGCGTATCGCTTCTTATATGAAAATAATTTATATTTAGTTAAAATACGCGCATTATAACAAAAGGTACCTTGTCACTTGAATAAAAATATACTAGAAATTTGCCTTTCACCTGATTTGGGTGGGTTGGAACTCTATATGTATAAACTCTGTTTATACCTAAACCCCAGAATGAATATTGTAAGTATCATAAATGAAGAGGGTAAGCTAAAGGATAAGTTTTCACAGAGCGGTATAAAGTTTTTTGAGACAAAGCGAAAATCATTTTTTTCTCTCTTTTCTAACGCCTTTAAAATAGCAAAGTTAATAGACAAACACGATATCGACTTGCTTCATGTTCACTGGACAAAAGATCTCCCAACAGCAGTTCTTGCAAAAAAAATCTCAAAAAAGTCTCCAAAAATTGTTCAGACTAGACATATGCATATGACCAGATTTAAGAGTGATTTTTACCATAGATGGCTATATAAAAATATTGACCTGATGATAGCCGTTACAAAACGGGTGCAGAGTCAGATAGAACAGTTTATACCCCAAGAGATAAGACCAAAAGTTCTCACTTCGTATATAGGCGCTGCGGGATGCGATAAAATAGAGCAAGATAAAAAAGAGCAGCTGCAAAAAGATTACGGCATCAAAGATGGCGATTTTATAATCGGTATAGTCGGAAGAATAGAAGAGCCAAAAGGGCAGTATCTTTTAATAGACGCTATAAAGAAGCTCAAAGGTAAGGGCATAGATATAAAAGGGCTTGTCATCGGTCATGCTATGGATGAGCTTTACTTAAAAAAGCTTCAGGATGAGGTGTCGCGCGACAACCTTAATGAAAACATAGTATTTACCGGGTTTACAAATGAAGCGCAAGCCCATATGAAGCTGTGTGACGTAATCGTTTTAGCAACACATAAAGAGACCTTTGGTCTAGTTCTTATAGAGGCTATGCAGTGCGGTATATGCGTTATAGGAAGCAATGACGGCGGCCCCTTAGAGATAATTGATGATGGACAAAGCGGTCTGCTATTTGAAAGTAAGAATTCTGATTCACTGGCCGAGAAGATAGAGCTTTTGTATATGGATAAAGAGTTAAAAGAGAAGCTTGCTGTTAGTGGGCGCAAAAAAGCGCAAGATGTTTTTGAGGAAGTGAAGCAATTTGAGGAAGTAAATAGTGTTTTGGAGAGTGTATAGGTGAAAATATTATATATAAACACACAGTCTTTTGACTATGTTCAGGATCTTACATACAGCGGACTAGTAAAAAAGTTCGGGCTTGACAATGTCATAGACTACAAATGGAACAAAAAATTTCACGTGCCGTATAGAAAATATCCTAAAAACAATGGTTATATCAAAGGCTCTTTCTTTAAATCACTGTTTAGAAATATGGATTTTAAAAAGTTCGATTATGTTTTTGTGGGTTCTTGCAAAGTAGAAGCATTTAAAACATATATAGAGATAGCTCATAAAATTCCTGCAAAAACACCCGTTGTTTTTATCGATGGCGGTGATGGGAGTGAGATAGGAGTCGACCTTAAATCCTACGGTTATTCTGTGCTGTATCAAGAAGCTGTAAATATTAGACCGTTTGATATAATTTTTAAAAGAGAGTATTTGGTAGATGTTGAGCATAAGGAGAATGTATTTCCTCTTCCAATGTGCTTTAATTTTGACAGACTCCCGAATATAAAAAACGAGTATAAATATGATTTCTCTTTTTGGGCAGTCGAGTCTCATCCTATAAGGACTAAAGCGCTTGCTATACTAGAAAATGAGTTTAATTGTAGGCAAAACGGTACATCAAGAAATCAGAGGTTTAGCAAGTATAAACGGAAAGGGGATTTTTACTTACAGGAATTGGCGGCTTGTAAGATCATACTAAATCTTAGAGGTGGCGGATGGGATACTATGAGATATTGGGAAGTGCCTGCGGTAGGAGGATTTATGATGAGTCAAAAGCCGGGTATCGTTATACCAAATAATTTTGAACACGAAAAAGAGGCTATATTTATACAAGATAATCTTTCCGACTTGGTAGATCTTGGCAAATATTATTTAAAACATGAAGACAAAAGAGAAAAGATAGCTAAAAACGGTTTAAAGAAGATGTTGGCGTATCACACTGACCTAAAGAGAGCAGAATATATATTTGAGACAATAGATAGGTTTAACAATGCAGACTGAGAATATAAGAAAAAAGAAAATACTAGTAACAGGAGGAGCGGGCTTTATAGGTTCCAACTTATGTGAAAGACTTGCCCTTGAGGCGGAGAACGAAGTCTACTCTTTAGATAACTACTTTACAGGAAGTATAGAAAATCATGTTGAGAACGTAATATACATAAAAGGCTCTACTTCTGATATAGTGAAGCTGATAACCTTTTCTCCAGATATAATATATCATCTCGGGGAATACTCAAGAGTGGAGCAGAGTTTTGATGATATAGAAAAGGTGTGGGAGTATAACAAGAACGGTATATTTGCGGTTTTGGAGTTTGCCAGAAAAACTGGTGCTAAAATAGTATATGCTGGGAGCAGTACTAAGTTTGGAGATGGAGGGCTTGGGCGAAGTCAAAGTCCATATGCATGGACAAAAGCGTCAAATACGGAACTGGTGGAAAACTATGGGGTTTGGTTCAATGTGCCTTATGCTATTGTCTACTTTTACAATGTTTATGGCAAAAGGGAGATTCAAAGCGGAAAATATGCGACACTTATAGCACTTTTTAAAGAGAAGATGAAAAAAGGCGAGCCGTTAACAATAGTAAGTCCAGGTACGCAGAAGAGAAACTTTACACATATCGAAGACATCATAGACGGATTAGTACTTGTAGGAAAATACGGTTACGGAGATGAGTTCGGCATTGGCAGTCCTGAGAGTTATACTATTCTTGAAATAGCAGAAATGTTTGGCGGTAAGATAAATATGCTACCTGAGCGCAAAGGCAACAGAATGAGTGCGGATGTTTTGACAGATAAGACAGAAGCCTTGGGATGGAGAGCTACAAGAAGCATAAAAGAGTATATAGATAGTTTAAAAAATAATAATTTTCTAGCAGGATGATTAGGCAATGTACAGAAACTTTAAAAGGGAAAAATCCTCTAATGCTTGACAAAAACAGAAAAGTAAGTCTGATAATAGCAGTATACAAGGATGTTGAAGCATTAAAGCTTATAATGGATGCTCTGAGATATCAGACTTACACAGATTTTGAAGTAGTAATAGCGGAGGATGGAGAGAATACTCAAATGAGAGAGTATATAGAATCTATTAAAGATTTTAACATTAAGCATACAACTCAAGAGGATCTTGGAATAAGAAAAACCCGCTCTCTTAATAACGGTATAATCGCAAGCAGTGGAGATTTTTTAATATTTATTGATGGTGATTGTGTGCCATATAGTACTTTCGTGGAGTCTTATGTCAAGCTTGCAGAGGATGGATATGTGCTAAGCGGAAGAAGGATGAACCTTGGACCTAAATACTCAAAAAAATTAAGAGATAGAGAGTTGTCAACTCTTACATTAGAGAAGACATTCTTGTTTAGATATCTGTTTATTGCAAAAGATGCTATTGAAAGGCATAGCGAAGATGGATTTCGTGTCTCACCTGATGGGTGGATATACAAAACATTTATAAAAAATAGAAAAGCAAGCACCTCGATACTCGGATGTAATTATGCATGTTTTAAAAAAGATATAGTTGAGATAAACGGTTACGATGAGGCATATAGAGATACTGCTGTAGGGGACGATACCGATCTTGAGTGGCGATTTAAGGCTATAGGACTTAAATTAAAATCTGCAAAATATGTGGCGAATGTTTTTCATCTATATCATCCAAGAAGTATCAGGGAAAAAATAAGTTCAGATTGGGCTTTAGAGCTTATGGAGGAGAAAAAGAGGAGCAAGCAATTTAAGTGTGAGCAAGGAATTGACAGACACTAAGTGTTCAATCTCTTTTCAGGACTTTTTTTAATAACAATAACAGATAGCAATATAAAAATATTTATAAATACGTTGTTAACCGGTTTGATGATTAGCATATCATCTCCAAGAGAGCTAAATAAAATCGTTGAAAAAAACACAACTCCAAGAAGTCCAAAAAGCTTCTCTTCTTTTTGAGACAGTGCAAGTATAAGCAGTATTATGCTGCCTATAAATAGGGTATATCCAAATATGCCGTATTTAAATAAGATATCTACGTGCAGATTATGTGTTGCTAAGACTGTAGAGTCTGAGTAGAATGGGTTGTTTTTCTGAAACTCAAGAATATAGTCGATATTGCCGCCTGCTCCGACACCCAAAAAAGGGTTCTCTTTTACTCCTTCTATGGCACCGCTCCATACATATGCCCTTGCTCCCCAGCTGCCTTTAAACTCACCTTTTTCTACCAAAAGTTTTACCTCGTTAAATCCTTTTATAAATCTTTTGTCTTTTCCTAAGAAGTGAATCGCAGACAAAGATAATATAACTACGATTACGACAAAAATAGTACTTTTGAGACTGATAAGTTTTTTTGAGTATATAATCATTAACATAAAAAGGGTTCCGAAAAAAGCAAGCTGACCGGCTCTTCCGTTTTGGATAAATATTGCGATAAAAAACATAACGGCAATCATATAAAAAATATATTTTATTTTTTGGTTTTTTTCGTAAAGAGATAGAACAATAGCACAAAAGAAGCCTATAACCATAAATGGGGTCGCAACTGAGTATGCCAAAGTTCCAAATGGGTCTTCAGGTGTTTTTGTAACTGTCAATAGGCCTAAATAGATCATAATGGTAAAAATTGCATAAAAAGTAAGACTAACTAAGAAAATTTTAAAAGCATTTTTTGCCTCATCTGCAGTAAGTGTTGTTGCCAAAACAGGTATTATTATTAAATAGTATTTGAAAAAACTTTGTATATGAAGCCAATCTTTGATATTTGAAGACCATAAAAAAGATATAAAATTTAACAGAAAAAATAGAGCTATCAGCAAGAATGGAGGGAAGGAGAAAAGTTTTTTTAACTCTTGAATAAATCTATTTTCTTTAAAATCAAAAGTTAAGAGCCATCCAATTAATAGCAGAGTAGTTGTTATGAACAGTTGGCTCTTAAATGTATTAAGAGGAGTTATAAATATAAAAAAATAGATATAGTAAACAAGGTAATCTCTTTTAGTTCTTGTCAATTAAAAATCCTTGCTTTTTTGTTGAATGACTTTTAAAATATAGTCTTCGACTTTAGTGAAATTATTTGTTTTAATACTTTTTAAAAGGAGATCATTATCTGCCGTTGACATTTTTATTTCGCTTCTTGAGATATTTGTCGTTTTTATATTAATATTGTTTAGTTTAAGGTAATCAATTATATTTTTTATAGATACTCCCTCTCCGGAGCCTATGTTTAGAATCGGCAAGTTTTTAATCGTTAAGATGTCTCTATAAATCTTTACTACATCGTCAATGTGGATAAAGTCCCTTATAGCAGAGCCGTGATTTGCAATATTTAAAACTTCATTGTTTATATAACTGTTTATGATCTTTGAAACTATTGAAAACTCATCATCACCGCCGTACATATTGAAAACTCTCGTTATTGTGTAGTCTATATTATTAAGTTTGCAAAACTGCTCAATTAATCTCTCATTTGAAGCTTTTAGTGATGCGTGAAGGTTAATCGGCTTTATATCATCACTCTCTTTACAAAAAATATTATTTCCATATACGGAACTGCTGCTTGTATATATAATTTTATTTATATTCTGATGTTTTGCCAAGTTTTCTAATACTATCGAAGTAGCTAAAATAGAGTATTTAATATAATTTACAGGGGATGTTAAGTCATTTAACATCGTTGCTTTTTGAAAGTTATTGAAAATAATGTTTAATTCTTTACCTTGATAGCTTTTCCATGGTATCTCTTCATTGCAAATATCGCGTGTTGACAATAGCTCTGCATCTTCAATGAAATTCATTAATCTAATTGAGAGATTGCTGCTTTTGCCTATTATTAATGTCTTCATCTCATTACCGCCTAAACTAAAATTTCCAGATAGCTATCTATCTCTTGTTGTGTGTTAAATACATTTTTTGCCAATTCAAAGTTTGGTTCTGCTCTTAATATCTCATTATCTATATTTTTTGACACAAAAAGTAGTTTTTTTGAGAGTTCATCAATATCTCTATCTTTGACCAGATGAGTATAAAAACCAAGTTCTTTAAATTCCGAAAATGATGTATTGTCATAAGAGATACAGACAAGATTATTGCTAAGAGCCTCAACAAAAGCATTGCTTAAACCTTCTCCGTAGCTAGGAAATAAGAAAATATCCGATCTTGCAGTGTATGATTCAACGTCATTTGTGAATCCGACCAAAACTATTTTGTCTTTGTATGGTAAATCGTTGTATAAATCCATAAACTTATTTTTATAAGCATCGTTCTCAAAACCACCAACCACAAAAAAATTGAACTCTATGTTATTTTCAAATAGGCTTTTACAAGCTTTTATGGCATCTGTCTGCCCTTTTCCTTCAGCTATTCTCCCGGTATGGAGTATTGTAAGAATTTTTTCGTCTGTATTTTTTTGTATCTTTTTTATATCAAAAGAGGAGTATATGACTTTCAGCCGGCTTTTTTTTCCAAAAGGAATTATCTTTTTTACATTCTTCTCAAGATGTTTGCATATTGCAATATGCCAATTGACGTCACTGTAAATCAGTCTGTGAAAGAAACTTTTTTTTGGAGTAGACTTTGTGGTGCTGTGCACAATAATCAAATTTATATCAAGACCTAAAAATGCAAAATAGAGCGATTTTAATTCACTTGCTCCAAAAAATATGACATTTTTAATATTATTTTTGTTTATGAGTTCTTTTGTCCTTGAATATATTGAGAAGCTTATGGAGGAGCGAAACTTTATTGTTTCTATATTGACCTGGCTGTTTTGTATATATTTGGAGTGATTGTTTTTGATAAAGCTGTTTTCTTTTGCGATCAGGGTTATATTTGAATGCAGGCTGAGCTTTTGTGCCAGTTTCATAGCATTAATCTCCATACCTCCGCTATTTGGAGATAGGCAAATAACGGCAGTGCTGCTTTTATGCATTTTTTCCCTTCAAGTAATATCTCAATAAACTATTAATATATCTTGGTTTGTAAAATGAGTAAAGAAATGATTTTTTCATATACTCTTTTGTCATCTCTTTGTTGTTATGTTTTGACAGATCGCAGAACCATCTGTAGTGCAACATTTTAATCGCTTTTTTGTATTCAGGTTCATTTTTATAATCAGCTAGAATATGTTCTATTTCTTTTATCATTTTAAAGAGATCTCCGCTGACATTTGAGTCGTGCAGTCTATAGTAAGTTAAAACTTCATCAAGAAAACCTATTTTGTATTTTTTTGAAATTTTTAGCCATAAAGGGTAATCCTCAAGAAAAAATCTTTCATCAAAGCCGCCGAACTCTTTTATGACAGAAGTTTTAACCATTACTGTAGGCAGTGTAATAAAATTTCTGTATAGAAGTTTGTCAAAAACAAAACCGGAGGCATTATATTTTGTTTTTGCCTCTTTTTTTATATTGCCGTTACTGTCAATATAGATCATCTTGCCATAGCAAACTGCATACTCTTGGTGTGTTTTAAAAAAATCCACCTGTTTTTGAACTTTATCCAAGGCAAAGTAATCATCAGAGCCACCCCAGCAGATATATTCTCCATTGGCTATCTCTAATGCTTCATTAAGTGTTTTTATTAAACCTTTGTTTAGTCTATGAATATATTTAAAACCATATTTTTTTTGCAATTTTAAAATTAAATGATGAGAGCCGTCCGTTGAGCCGTCATCTATAATAATGATTTCTAAGTTTTTATATGTCTGTTCACATACAGAGACTATAGATTTTTCCACATACTTGATATGGTTATAGCTTGGTATAAAAAAAGTAACTAGAGGGTTGAACTCTTTACTCATGCATACCCTTATTATACTTTTTCAAATACCACTCGATTGTTTTTATTATGCCGGTATCAAAAGTCTCATCGGCTCTCCAGCCGAGCTCGTTTTCTATCTTAGAGGCATCAATGGCGTAGCGTCTGTCATGCCCAGCTCTATCTTCAACAAATGTGATGAGCTCTTTATAGCTTTTGTCTGTTGGAACTTTATTGTCTAGTATCTCACAAATAGTATTGACTATTTGAAGATTTGTTCGCTCGTTTCTTCCGCCTATGTTATACACTTCTCCGCCTTTGCCTTTATGATAAGCCAGATCTATCCCTTTGCAGTGGTCAAGCACGTAGAGCCAGTCTCGTATATTTTTACCATCACCGTATATGGGAATAGGATTACCCGCCAGCGCATTTCTTATGATGGTAGGTATTAGTTTTTCGTCATGCTGTTTAGGGCCGTAGTTGTTTGAGCAGTTTGTTATTACCGTGTTTAAGCCATAAGTCTCTTGATAGCTTCGAACTATCATGTCGCTGCTTGCTTTTGATGCACTGTATGGAGAATTAGGTGCATAAGGAGTTGTTTCGCTAAATAGACCGCTCTCTCCAAGGGTGCCGTAGACTTCATCGGTGCTGATATGATGGAATCTGCAGTTTTGATACTTCTGTTTATATGTAAATGGTTTATCCATCCAATATTTGTATGCTACATCTATCAGAGTAAAAGTACCGTTGACATTTGTTTCTATAAAGACCCCTGGGTTTTTAATAGAGTTGTCCACATGTGATTCCGCCGCGAAGTGGATAACTCCCTCTATGTCGTACTCGTTAAATATAAACTCTACTAACTCGCGGTTGCAGATATCGCCTTTTATGAACTTGTATCTTGGATTGTTTTGGCACTCTTTTAAGTTTTCAAGATTTCCCGCATATGTCAAAAGGTCAAGGTTTACAAGATTATACTCCGGGTATTTCTCTAAAAAATATGGAACAAAATTGCTTCCGATAAATCCTGCAGTGCCAGTCAGTAAGATATTCATGCTATTTTAGACCTCTAGTTGCAAAAAAATCTTCAAATACCTTAAATACATATTGATAGATCTCTTCATTTAGCCCAGGCCATACACCAATCATAAATGTTTGGTTTGTGATTTTTGATGCATTATCAAGTGGGTATCTCAGATCAAAATCAAATTGTTTATAGGCAGGATGGTCAAGCAGATTACCTGCAAAAAAGTTTCTTGTTTGAATTTTATTCTCTTCTAAAAACTCAACTATATCGGCTCTCTTAAATGGTGCTTCGTCTTTGATGGTTATAGGGTATGAAAACCATGAAGCTGTAGTTCCTTCAACTGTCGTAGGCAAGATAAAGTATTTTTCATATCTTTTCATAAAGTTATTTAAGCATGTGTAGTTATCTTTTCTTTTTTGTGTCAGAGCATCTAGTTTTTTTAGCTGTGCCAGTCCCATAGAAGCTTGAAGCTCTAGAGGTTTTACGTTGTAGCCTATTCTGTCATATACGTATCTGTGGTCGGTTATCACGCCTGTTCCAAGCCAATCCGCAAATCTTTTGTTACATGCCCCGGTAGATGAGAGGACATCTTTGCCGGAACAAAAACATGCGCGCCCCCAGTCTCTATATGATCTGGCAATGTTTGCAGCACTTCTTTGTGAGAATGCAACCATTCCGCCTTCTCCGGTTGTAATGTGGTGAGCTGCATAAAATGACAATGTAGCAGCATCGGAATACTTTCCTACCAAATCACCGTTATTATATGTAGAGTCAAGAGCATCACAGCAATCTTCCACTAAAAAACCACCTTTTTGCTTAATCAGTTCATAATATTTTTTAGTATTTGCAACAGGAATACCAAGCGGGTGTGCATACATGATGCCGATAACGTCATCATCCTTTAGGGCGTCTAGAACTTGTTCGTCAACCATGTTGTATGTACCAAGTTCAACATCTACAAATAGAGGCTCAAACCCCAGTTGGATTATAGGATTGACAGTAGTCGGGAATGATGCGGCAGGTGTTATTATCTTATATGTTTTTTTCTCTTTGCAGTAGATCTCTTTCATGGTCTCTAGAGCTATTAAATTTGCAGATGAGCCGGAGTTTACATACACAGCATGGAGTTTTCCAAGTCTTAGAGCAACTTTAGCTTCAAATTCTGTAGCTTGAGCCCCAAGCCCGAACCAGCCATCTAAAACGGTACCGATAATTGCTGTATATTCATCTTTATCTATTGTTGGTCCAGTGTATTGAACTATTGACTCACCAGGTATAAATTTTTTCTCCTGTTTATCTATAAACTCTGCTACTAACTCTAAAATTTTATCTTTCATTTTCTGTTTTCCTTATATAAATTATATGTCTCATTTAACGCTTCTTCTATTGAATACTTCGGGAGCCACTGAAGCATATTTTTTGCTTTTGAGTTGTCTGTATATGCTTCAAATATTTGGCTGCATGGGTACTCTTTTGTACATTTTATCAGCTTCTCTCCATGTAGTTTGTTTAATATATCTGCAATCTCTTTTACGGCTACTTTAAGGCCGGTTCCTATTAATATATCTTCATGCAGGCTTCTTTGGCTGTTTGATGAAAATAATATAGCTTTTTTAAATGCTTCTATTACATCTTTGACATATACAAAATCCCACTCCTGCTCACCTTTTTCAAGTATGACCTCTTTGTTCTCAAGCAGAGAGTTTATTAAAAACGGAATTAATTTATGGTTGTCGTTATACCCAAACGGGGCAGCAAGCTTTAGACTCACAATATTTAATGCCGAAGTATTAGCATAGTAGCTAAGAACAGAGTTAAATCCAGCTTTGGTTGAGGCATAGAGGTTATAAGGCGTCTGTTTTGAGGATTCCCTGATTGGATTTGAGTAGAGGTCATACTCAAAGAAAGTTCCTGTATTTATAAAAAACTTGCACTTATGTTTGGCAGCTGATTCGATTAGTTTTGTGGGAAATGTTATATTTGAATATATCATCTCTTCAATATCGCTACTGCTGTGTGATTTTTTATATAGTGTTGCCAAATGCAGCACACCGTAGATGCTGTTTTGAGTAAAGATTGTCTCTATATCTGTTTTATCCACATGGTAAACTTTGCACTTTTCAAGAAGCTTCTCTATTCTAAATAAATCAGAAGTGCTTTTTACTAAAACAATTGGTTCAAACTCGCCATCTTCCAATATGCTCTTAAGTAGATAGCTTCCTATAAATCCGCTTGCACCAGTAATTATTAGCTTTTTTTTCATAATACTCTTTTATTCAAATAGTGTGGCATCTTTTAAAGATGGCAACTCTATATCTTTTTGTGAAATTATGAGTGAATCTCTATCTATGGGAAGCTCAATATTTAGCTCTTTGTCAAAGATGTTTATGCCGGTATATGACTCTGCATCATAATAGCCGTCAAGTTTATAGTGCATTACGGCTGTGTCAGATAGGGCTAAAAATCCATGTGCAAAACCTTCAGGTATATAGAGCTGCTTGTTGTTCTCATCACTTAACTCTACACAGATATGCTGCATAAAAGTTTTTGATGATTTTCTGATATCTACAAGAATATCCAAAACTTTTCCATAACTTACGCTTACAAGCTTTGACTGTGCGTGCGGCTCTATCTGATAGTGCAATCCTCTTAGTGTATTTTTAAGAGATCTTGATTCAAACTCTAAAACAAAAGGTTTTGTAAGATTAAGCTCTTTTTGCATTACATCAAGTCTAAAGCTTTCTGTAAAATAACCTCTGTTGTCTCTAAAAACAGACGGTATTATCTCAAAGACTCCGCTTAAGAGTGTTGGGTTAATGGTCATAATACTTGCCTCTCTTTGCTTTTGCTATAAGATACTGTCCATATTGATTTTTTTTGAGCGGTTCAGCAAGATATAAAAGCTGCTCTTTTGTTATATAGCCCATCTCGTAAGCTATCTCCTCAAGGCATGCTACTTTTAGCCCTTGGCGTTTTTCTAAAATCTCAATGTATTGGGAGGCTTCAAGCAGTGACTCATGTGTGCCTGTGTCCAGCCATGCATAGCCACGCCCCATTAGTTCAACTTTTAATCTTTTTTCGTTTAAATAGTCTTGGTTTAGCGTGGTTATCTCTAGCTCGCCTCTAGCACTAGGTTTTACATTTTTCGCTTTTTTAATTACGTCATTTGGGTAGAAATATAACCCTACAACTGCATAATTGCTTTTTGGGTTGCTCGGTTTCTCTTCCAAGTTCGTTACATTTCCCTCTGAGTCAAATTCAGCTACTCCGTATCTCTGTGGGTCGCTTACATAATAGCCAAATACAGTTGCTTTGTTCTCCTCTTTTACGTTTTTTACGCTGGTAGCCAAAAGCTCTGTAAGACCGTGTCCGTAAAATATGTTATCTCCGAGAACCAAACAAGCATCGTCGTCTCCTATAAACTCTTCGCCAAGTATGAAAGCTTGTGCAAGCCCGTCGGGGGAGGGCTGCGCAACATAAGAAAATTTCATTCCCAGATCACTTCCGTTGCCTAAAAGCTCTTCAAATCGCGGCAGGTCATGAGGAGTAGAAATAATTAATACCTCTTTGATTCCCGCAAGCATTAAAACGGACAAGGGATAATATATCATCGGTTTATCATAGATGGGAACTAACTGCTTGCTTATCCCTTTTGTTATAGGGTAAAGTCTTGTGCCGCTCCCGCCGGCTAGTATAATCCCTTTCATTTTCATCTAATCCTTAATGCTTTGTTTTATTCTTTGTAATTATAGTCAAGTAACTTTCCTCTTATGCTTAAATAGCGACCTTTTATTTTTTTAAAAGAGATTCAAAATACTCTATATATTTTTTTACAGTGTTCTCATGCGACATCTTATTTTTTATGACATCTTTAGCATGCTCTTTTAGATTTTGCAGAGTCTGCGGTGAGTCGTACAGCTCTCTTATTTTTTGTGCTATTGCTTTTGCGTCTTTTATGGGTACAATAAAGCCGTTTACGCTGTCTTCTATTATCTCTAAAGAGCTTTCGTTTGCAGATGCTATAACAGGGGTTCCGCTGGCCAAAGACTCTAAAATAACCCTTGGTAGCCCCTCTTTTCTTGTCGAAGCGTGGATTAATATGTCACATGCAGATATGATGCTTGGAACGTCACTCCTGTATCCCGTTATATGTATTCTTTCGCTCATACCGCTATTTTTTATACTGGATGCGTGCGGTTCTTGGGATATTTTGTCTCCTATAAGCAGAAGATGCAGGTTTTGTAAATCTGAGACATATTTCATTGCTTCTAAAACATAGATAAGACCCTTGTGAGGTCTTACGTTTCCTACAAAAGCAACATTAAAGTTGTTTTTGTCCGTTTTAAACTCTCCAAGATTAGCAGGAGCTTGGTCATACCACTCTACATCATGCCCTTTATATATAGTGACAGCTTTTTGAGTATTACTAAAGAGCTGTTTTTTAACATGTCGCTCTACAGACTCTGAGACGCAAACTACACCGTCAACTCTTGGATTTAGTGCGTTTAGATACGCGCTGGGGTCATACCTGTAAAGACCTCCTGTTGTTCCTCTGTATGTTACTAGTTTTACATCTGTAAACAGTGAGGCAAAAATTGCATTTGATATGCCTCTTGAAGATGTTGCATAGAGTATGTCAATTTTTTTTTCTTTAATTATTTTTTTTGCGAGTATTATATTTTTTAAATCTATTTTTTTTGAGTGTAGGGCATGTACGATTTCTACTCCATGCTCAATAAGTCTTTTGCAATATATACCATTGTCTTGAGCCATTAACACTAGCTTATGTCCATTTTTGGCTAAGGAAACATATATCTCTAACTCTGGTCTTTGGCTATTAAATGTTGATATATCACCTGTTGAAGTAAATATAAGTATGTTCATAATTTAAAATATCACCTTGTTTAAATTAGTTGAATTTTAGCAAAAACTTACTTAATAACGCTATTGCATATAAGTTCATTAGCTATTTCTACGATTTTGTTTGATTTGATTTCTTGTATAGAGAAGTCATTTTTATTTAGCTTGTAGTGGTTTACTTCACTGCTTGATTTTATAACTCTGTTTATAGGTGTAACATAGACACGATTTATAGGAGTGGGTCCGAAGATGGTGATTGATGGCACATTAAGCCCCCAAGCCATATGCGTCGGACCGGTGTCATTCCCAATGAGCAAATTACATTTTGAGATGACAAATTTTAGCTCATCCAAAGAGCAGCGAGGCAGAATATGTAAAAACTCGGACTGCTCTTGCATCCAAAGCGCCTTTTGATACTCCTCTTTGCTACCCCAAATTATGTAGGTATCTGTTTTTAAAGCCTCTGCAATCTCTACAAACTTCTCTTTTGGATAGTTTCTGCTCTCCCATGTTGAACCTATAACAAAAAGATTAAAAATTTCCGGCAGATTATCTACATGTGAGCTCCAAAAGAGAAATTTCTCTTTATTTATGATTTGTTCGCTTGTAACTTTAATGCCAAGCGGTTTGCAGATTACGGCAACATTTCTGTCTATAGTATTTGCATCGTAAGCAATATGGACTTTTTTATTGTAAAAAAACGAAGCAATTCCTTCTCGAATCGACTCTTTGTCAAAACCAGCTATAACTTTTGCGCCGATAAGTCTGGCAACGATTGCTGACTTTAAGAGTCCTTGAGCATCAATAACGATGTCATAACTGTTTTTTGAGTACTCTTTTATAAGCTTGTATTGATTAAAGATCTCGCTCTTTTTCTTTTTTATTGATTTTAGATTTACGGGAAGAGTATTGTTTATATCCGGATTGTTCTTTAACACGTCGCTAAAGGCACTCTCAACTACCCAGTCTATTTTTGCATCCGGAAGCTCTTTTTTTATAAACTGCAAAGCCGTCATTGCATGTATGATGTCGCCCATTGCCGAGAGTTTTACTATACATATTTTCATAAGTAGGATTTTACATAAAAGATGATGAAAAATAGATAATTTGAGGGTTATTTCTGTTTTTTAGATAAAATTCACTCCAAAATAGAAGTTTGGGATGGTTATTGAAAAAAATTTTAAAACGATATTGGCCATATATAAAAGAGTATAAGCTCCAATATTTTCTGGTTCTTGTCGGTATTATTTTTACCGTAAGTGCTACTACTGCGACCGCACACATCATGAAGCCTTTGATGGATGAGATGTTTATAGAGAAAAAAGAGCAGATGCTCTATATGATTCCGCTTGGACTTATCGGCATATACTTTTTTAAATCAGTAGGCAGATATATGCAGTCGGTTTTTATGAACTACATCGGGCAACATATTGTTACGAGATTTAGAGAGATACTGCTAGAGAAAATCATAAATCTTGATATGAAATTTTTATATCTAAACCGAAGCGGTGAGCTTATCTCAAGGGTCACAAACGATATAGATCGCATAAGATATTTTGTCTCAAATATGCTACCTGAACTATTTCGTGAGAGTTTAACCGTAGTCGCTCTTGTTGGTTATGTTATATATTTAAACCCAATGCTTGCTTTTTACTCGCTAGTTGTTCTTCCGATTGCCGTATATCCTATCTTGTTAATAGGAAAAAAGCTTAAAAAATACTCCCATCGTTCTCAAGAGAAAAATGCAGATGTTGTCAGCAGGTTAACGGAAGTATTTAATAACAGCGAAATTATAAAAGCCAATGCTACGCAGAGATTTGAGCTAGATAGATTTAGTGTGCAAAATTGGCAGTTTTTTAAGATAAACATGAAGTCTGTATATGTCGGCGATATAGTATCTCCGCTTATGGAGATAGTGGGAGCGGCAGGACTAGCGGCAGTAATATTTATAGGTGGACAAGAGGTTTATGAGGGGCGAATGAGCGTTGGAGAGTTTACCGCGTTTATAACTGCAGTTGGACTTGTTTTTCAACCCATTAGACGTATAGGCTCAATTTACTCAAAAATTCAAGATGCAGTTGCTGCAAGCCAGAGGGTTTTTAGAGTTCTTGACATGCAAAACAAAATTATCGACGGGGGTAAGATATTAAAAGATGATATAACTCATGTAGAGTTTAAAAATGTCAAGCTTAAATATGATGACTCCTATGCTTTAGATGATGTAAGCGTAGATATAAAGCGTGGAGAGAATATTGCACTTGTCGGAGATAGCGGAGGAGGAAAAAGCACTTTTATAAATATGCTTTTGCGTTTTTATGACCCATATAGCGGGGAAGTTCTTGTAAACGGTGTAAATATAAAAGAGTTTACTCAGGATTCTCTAAAACATCACATTTCGCTTGTTACGCAGAGAGTTTATATATTTCAAGATACTCTTGCGGCAAATGTAGCTTATGGTCAGGAGATAGATGAGAGAAGAGTCATAGAAGCTCTCAAGCTCTCAGATGCATATGAGTTTGTAAGCTCTCTAGAGGATGGGATATATACAAAGATGGAGGAGTATGGTTCAAACCTATCAGGCGGTCAAAGACAGCGTATCGCGATAGCAAGAGCCATCTATAAACATGCATCGCTGCTACTTTTTGATGAAGCAACTTCAGCTTTGGATAATGAGAGCGAAAAGAGAATCCAAAATGCTCTACATGAGTACACAAAAGATAAAATTACCATAACAATTGCTCATAGATTAAGCACAATCCAGAGTGCAGATAAGATTTTGGTAATGCAAAAGGGTAAGATAATAGCAAGCGGAAAACATAGCGAACTTCTAGAGAGTTGCGATGTTTATAAAAAGTTATCTGGGCGATTTGAAAATTAGATTTAATGATAATTTCAACACTTTTTAGAGATAATCGCCACAATTATAAAATATAAGTAAGATTAATTAAGGACACATATGCTAGATTTTGCAAAATTCACAAAATACTCAAAACCGGGACCTCGCTACACAAGCTATCCTACAGCTCTGGAGTTCAGTGACTCCTTTGGATATGATGAGTATATACAAAAGCTTAAATCGCAAGATTCGTCTCGTCCTTTGAGTCTCTATTTTCATCTACCGTTTTGCAAAAATGCATGTTATTTTTGTGGCTGTAATGTAGTCTTTACTTCAAAAGAAGACAAAATGATGAGGTACTTAGAGTATCTAAAAAGAGAGCTAGAGATACTCTCTTCACATGTAGACTGCTCTCGTAACGTAATTCAGATGCACTTTGGTGGCGGAACACCTACATTTTTTAGTGCCTCACAGTTAGAAGAGGTTATAAAAGAGATTCGCTCTTACTTCCCGAATTTTACTGATGACTCTGAAGTTAGTTGTGAGATAGATCCTCGCCATATAGATGAAAATCAGATGAGGGTTTTAAGCGAAAATGGATTTAACCGTGTTAGTTTTGGGATACAAGATTTTAATGAAAAAGTTCAACAGGCAATTCATAGAATACAGCCATATGATGTAACAAAAAAAGCTATGGATCTGGCAAGAAAATACAATATGGTCTCAGTAAACGTTGATCTTATCTACGGACTTCCATTTCAAACACTAGAGACTTTTAAAGAGACGTTATCTCTTGCAATCACACTAAATCCGGATAGATTTGCGGTATTTAATTATGCGCATGTTCCATGGATGAAAAAGACGATGCGTAAAATAGATGAGACAACCCTGCCTCTACCTGATGAGAAGCTTAGTATAATGCAAGAGACTATCGACTTTTTAACATCAAACGGCTATAAGATGATTGGTATGGATCATTTTGCAAAACCTGAGGACGAACTATTTAGGGCGATTAAAAAAGGCGAGTTGCATAGAAATTTTCAGGGCTACACTACAAAAGGCGGTGCCGACCTTATAGGAGTAGGACTTACATCCATCGGTGAAGGTGTTGCGCACTATGCTCAGAACTTCAAAGAGATGAGGGATTATGAGGAGGCAATAGACGCAGGAAAACTTCCATTTGAGCGCGGTATTGTTTTAAACGAAGATGACCAAATTAGACAATTCGTTATTATGGAGCTTATGAGTAACTTTAAGCTTGATATTAAAAGATTTGAAAAGCTCTTTGGTATTGAATTTAAAAGCTATTTTGCAGATGCAATTGAGGCTCTTAAGCCTTTTGAAGAGGATGAGCTATTAACTATTGATGATGATTTTATAGAGTGCTCCGAGACAGGGACCCTTCTTATTAGAAACATTGCGATGCCTTTTGATGCCTATATGAAAAAACACGCTGCAAGCTCTAAAACATTCTCTAAAACGGTATAGCCATGAGCAAAACCGCACAAGAAATTTTTAACTTTAGTGCTATAACTGATGAGTGTATTAAGTGCGGGAAGTGTATTCCGGTTTGTACTATTCACAATGTTAATGCAGACGAAGTTACTTCTCCAAGGGGTTTTTTAGACCTTTTAGGAGCTTATCATAAAGGTAATCTTGAACTTGATCAAAACGCAAAAGATATCTTTGAGAGCTGCTTTTTATGTACTGCATGTGTCGAGGTCTGCCCAAAATCACTTCCAACCGATATGGTAATAGAGCAAGTAAGAGCGGATATTGGCAAGAAATTTGGCATAGCTTGGTACAAAAGAGCATTCTTCTTGCTTCTTCGCCACCGCTGGTTAAATGATATTGCTTTTAAACTCGGGTGGGTGTTTCAGACTTGCGGATTTAAGATAAAAGCAGATACCGACTCCATGACGGGTCGTTTTAATCTTCCTATGCTAAAAGCAGACAGAGTTCTTCCGAGTCTTAAAAAAGTATCTTTTTTGAACTCTCATAAAGAGAATATAGACAACGGTGGAAAAAGAAAAGTAGCTGTTTTTATAGGGTGTCTGGGTAACTACAACTACGTAAATGTCGGAAATTCACTCTTGGAGATATTAGAGCATTTAGAGATTGACGCATTTTTGGCAAAAGATCAGAAGTGCTGCGGAGCGCCTGCTTATTTTACGGGAGATTTTTATACGGTTGATTATAATGCAAAGTTCAATATAGAGTACTTTGAGAGCTTTAGTAAAGATGTTGAAGCCATTATAGTTCCTGAAGCTACATGTAGCGCTATGCTCAAGATTGATTATGAGCACTACTTTCATGACCAACCGGAGTGGAAGGCAAGAGCAGTTGCCATTAGAGATAAAATCTTTATGGCAACCGAGTGGCTACAGCACCACACAGAACTTGAAAAGCTTTTGGCTTCAAAGAAAAAAGATACAAAAATAGTAACTTATCACGACCCTTGTCATGCTAAAAAAATGCAGGGACTTTATGAAGAGCCGAGAAATCTAATAAGTAAAAATTATGATATTGTTGAGATGAGCGACCCAAACAGCTGTTGCGGATTTGGCGGTGTTACAATGCAGAGTGAGAAGTATCATTTTGCAAAAGCGGCAGGAATCCCTAAGGCAGATATGATAAACAAGACAAAGGCTGATGTTGTAAGTGCTGAGTGTAGTGCATGTAGAATGCAGATAAACTCATCTTTGGGTTATACGGACACTAAAACTATCTTTAAAAATCCTATAGAGCTAATTGCAGAAGCTTTGAGAGATTAAAGCAAAATGTCTGCATGGAACAATATATATGAAACCTTTGATCCGGTAGCTTTTAATCTCTTCTTTGTGCCTGTTCATTGGTATGGAATCATGTACGTCTTGGCACTTTTGAGCGCTCTTTTTATCGGAAAATATTTTATTAAAAAAGATGGTCTTGATTTTGGTGCTAAAGGGATAGATATATATTTTATCTATGTAGAAATCGGCGTTATACTCGGCGCAAGATTGGGATATATACTCTTTTATGACCCCCAAACTCTTTACTACCTCTCCCATCCTTGGCAGATATTTAATCCTTTTGTTGACGGTGAGTTTGTAGGAATTCGCGGTATGAGCTATCATGGTGCCGTACTTGGTTTTTTAATAAGCAGCTATATGTACTCCAAAAAACATAAAATCGCTCTTGGTAAGATAATGGATTTGGTGGCTCTTAGTGTGCCGTTAGCTTTTGTTTTTGGGCGTATAGGAAACTTTTTAAACAAAGAGCTTATCGGCAGAGAGACGGATGTACCATGGGGGATTTTAGTAGATGGAGTTTTAAGACACCCCTCTCAACTTTATGAAGCAGTATTAGAAGGAGTTGGCGTATTTATAGTTGTATATACCTACAGAAATTACCAAAAATTTAGTGGAGAGCTGATTTTAGTTTATGGGGTGAGTTATGGGTTACTGCGCGCTATTGCAGAGATTTGGCGTGCACCCGATATCCAGATAGGATATATCTGTTGCAACGCTATAACACAAGGACAAGTTATGAGTCTAGCTATGAGCTTAATAGGTGTTATTGTATGGGTATATTTTAAAAATAGAGTTGCTAAGATTTAGACTTATTAGTTTTAGTACTCTTTTTTTTACTTTTAGATGCTCTTTTGTAGGTACCGTTTTTACGAGAAATTTGATCTTTTTTAACAGAACTTCTCCATAGGTGGTTAACTAGATAGTATCCTACAGAAGAGCCTACTATTGAGTAAAAAGCAGCTCCTACATACAGAGGAATGAAAATATTTCCAATATTTTGCCTAAACCACTCAACCGTTAGCTCAACAGGCGTCGTCTCCATACCCAATAAAAAGCTCCCCGTCATATACTCCATGTAGTACATAGCCGGCATAGTAAAAGGGTTGCTTAACCAACACATAGCAAGGGCGATAGGCACGTTAAACCTTATAAAAGGTATTAGTATGACAACTGCAAGCATCTGCATAGGCATCGGAATAAAAGCTATAAAAAGCCCTATAAAAACAGCTCTAGAGACCATCTTTCTATTGGCAGATAGATACTCGGTAGGTACTTTGTGCTTTTGTATAAAAGTTTTTAATTTTTCACTTGCATTTAAGTTTTTAAATGTTTTTCTAATCATAATTTATGCCATTTTGAAATGTGAAGTGATTATATCTAGATAAAACTTATTTTTTTAATAATATGTTAAAATTGCATCAATAAAAGAAAGTAGGTAAATTGATGTCATTTGAAAAATTGGGAGTTATAAAACAACTTCTTAGTGCCATAAAAGATATGGGCTATGAAAAACCTACAAGCATACAGACAAGAGCAATCCCTCTAGTTTTGGCAAAAAGTGATATTTTTGCTACAGCTCAAACAGGAACGGGAAAAACTGCCGCATTTGGACTTCCTATGTTGCAGAGACTCAGAAAAACATCGGCGGAGCAAAGCAGGGTTTTGAGGGGGATTATACTCTCTCCTACAAGAGAGCTCTCTATTCAAATATATGATGATTTACAAAAGTATGCAAAAAATATGTCATTAAAGATTGTCGTTTTAGTCGGCGGCAAGGATTTAGAGGCTCAGCAGAAGCTCTTAAGAGAGGGAGTTGATATTGTCATTGCGACACCCGGTAGAGTTATTGAGCATATAGGAAAGGGTCTGAGTCTCTCAGATGTAGAGATTTTTGTCCTTGATGAGGCAGATAGAATGTTAGATATGGGTTTTGTAAAAGAGATAAAAAACATCCACCCACTTCTGCCAAAAAGGCATCAGACCCTCCTATTTTCTGCAACCTACAGCGACAAGGTAAGAAAGCTATCAAAACTTATACTAACAAAACCGGCATTTATTGAAGCATCTAAAAAGAACTCAACTGTAGATGCTATCAATCAAGTAGCCTACTTAGTCGATACAGATAAAAAAGCCGAGCTTTTAGCTTAC
>Ga0265293_10003970_pt1 | contig 26753 bp, 31 predicted proteins | sample Munlanlewell138R_FD_192505 | JGI IMG/M metagenome (GOLD analysis project Ga0265293, IMG submission 192505) | Leachate microbial communities from a municipal landfill in Southern Ontario, Canada - Leachate well 138R | ecosystem: Engineered > Solid waste > Landfill > Unclassified | place: Canada...
CCTTTCTCCATAGTTTGCGATAGTTCCGTAAGCAGTTGCCAAATCCAACATTGTGACCTCATTTCCACCGAGAGTTATAGACAATCCATAATGACTATTATTATTCCATGACGAAATCCCCATCTTCCTTCCATATTCCGCTATCAAATCCGGTCCCAGCTTTTCGGCAATCCTGACTGCGGGGATATTATAGGAATTTGCGAGAGCGAGCCTAAATGGAACCATTCCGCGATACTTTCCATCATAATTGACTGGCTTGTAGCTTTCTGATCCCGGAATTTGGATTGTGATAGGAGTATCTTGCAGGATTGAGCTTTCAGAAAAACCATTTTCTAAGGCTGCAGTATACGTAATAAGCTTTATTGTCGATCCCGGCTGACGCAAAGCTGTGGTCAAATTCACATTGCCATCTTCCTCTACATCAAAAAAGTCTTTACTCCCCACCATCGCAAGTATATCGCCAGTTGCTGGATCTGTTACGACAGTCGCAGCATTTCCTATCCCAAGATATGCATTCTCCGAAACGGTCTTTTCGACTTCCAGCTCTGCTTCCCGTTGGATATCCAGATCCAAGCTTGTTACGATCTGCAGCCCGCCTCTTTCTACTTCATATATCCCATACCTTTTAATCAGCTCGCTTTTGACATACATTACAAAATGGGGCGCTTTGATTGACGTTTGCGGGTTCTTGAATGAAAGAGGCACCTGATAAGCCTCATGCGCATCATGTTCTGAAATATATCCGTCTCTTACCATCGCAGTCAAAACTTCCCACTGTCTTTTTTTCCATGTGTTTTGAGAATTTATGAATGGCGAATATATAGATGGGGCACGTGGGAGCCCTGCCAGGAAAGCAGCTTCGGAAAGACTTACCTGTGAGACATCTTTTCCAAAATATGCTTCTGATGCAGCTTCTATCCCCCAAGCCGTTCCGCCATAAGGCACATAGTTAAAGTAAAGCTCAAGTATCTCGTCCTTCGTATATTTTTGCTCGGCAATAAGAGACAGCGCTACCTCTTTTGCTTTTCTTGTGATGGTCACCTCTGGTGTAAGAAGGGCAGACTTAATAAGTTGCTGTGTGATAGTAGATCCGCCTTGAAGTTCGTCTTTCGTGATATTTGCAACTATCGCACGACTTATTCCTCTTAAATCAAATCCTGGATGACTGTAAAAATTCTGGTCTTCTATTGCGATTGTCGCCTCCTTTAAATACTGAGGTATCTTATCAAGGCTAACTATCGTCCTATTTTGACTCGCATAAAATTCGTACAAAAGCTGGCCATTTCTATCATAAAGCTTTGTAGTCTGAGGAATCTCGCTAACTGAAAGCGCATCGAGAGTAGGGAGGTCGGATACAAAAATATATGAAGCTAAAGGAATAAATACAAATATGAACGAAAAGATAGCTCCAAATAAAAAATACTTTAGTTTCGAAACTACCGTCTGCCTGTATCCTACAGTTGATGATCGCACTACGTCGCTTGATGTCTGTGCCGGCTTCTTTTTTTGTTTTGGCTTAATTTTCAAGCTAAATTTGGGGGTGTTCAGTTTTGGGAATTTAAGTCTACTGATTTTTGGAAAACGAAACTCAGGAAGAGCAACTGAGAATCTCGGTGGACTATAAGACTTAATTTTTGCTAACTTTTTTCTGAAAAATGAGATAATTTTACTCGATGTTGTCCAAATAATTCTAATTGAAGAATCAACAATCAAACCTATCCTGATTAAGAAATAAGCTATTAAATAGAATAAAAATTTTAATACTGCCATTTTTTAGATCCGCTTGTAAGGCTTAATAAATTCTTTGGGCAGTGCTTCTTTCTTAAGAATATTATATAAAATTTATAGGATAACTTACAATACGTATTTTCTCATACAAAAATTTACAAAATATAACAAAATGCCTTTTAATTTATAAATTTTTCTGTTACAGTAAAAGCCACATGAGTGTTCTTGCGGTTGGATCTTCTCTAATAGACTTTTTTATCAGGATTGAAAAAAACGACCAAATTGATCTTTCTGATGAAAAAATTACTCTTCCTCTGGGAGCAAAGATACCTATAGACATCAAGTCGTTATCTCTGGGAGGTAATAGCGCGAATGTAAGCTCTGCGCTGCATAATCTCTCTATTCCGGTAACCCTGTACACATATCTAGGAAATGACCCGCTCTCAAAACACATCAGAGAAAAGATGGAGGAAAGAGGAGTTACCCTTATCGTCGAAAATATAGATGTGACTACAGGATCGCTTTCTCTGATATTTGATTTTCCTACAGATAGAATAATTTTTTCACATCACAATATGACATCGTACGGATTTGATGAGGAAAAAATCAAAGAAAAACCCGACATGATATTTTTAAGCTCCATGGGAAATGAATGGGAAAGTGCTTACGAAAAAGTAATCACTTACGCTCAAAATAACAATATTCCTGTTGCGTTTTCGCCAGGATCTTCACAGCTTAAAAATATGAATGAGACTTTTTTGAAAACAGTAAGGTCATCAAAGATTCTTCTTTGCAATATGGATGAAGCCAAAAGAATCCATAAAGCTCTTACTGGTAATGAACCAGAAGATCCTAAGAAGCTTCTGCTGAGCCTTAAGGAAAATAACTTCGATATCCTTTCGATAACCGATGCCCAAAATGGAGCATTTGCCGTAGACAAGAAAAACAACGTCTATAAAATCAATACTCTAAAACCTGAGAGTCACGAAAAGACGGGTGCCGGAGATGCTTACGCTGGAGCTTTTCTTGCAGGAATTTGCCTAGAGAAATCGATCGAGGAATCTATGAAATGGGGCGTTTTGAATGCATTGGGAGAAATGAAACAAGCAGGTGCTGGCACTGGACAGCTAACGCTTGAGCAGATCGAAAAGGAAACTGAGGGTGCCCACGAATTAAATGTAGAGAAATTATGAAACTCGCAGTAGCAACCGATCATGCCGGGCTCGAATTCAAAAATAGTCTTGTAAAAATTCTTCAGGAAGATGGTCATGACGTTCTCGACTGTGGTCCTGAGAGCTTTGACGCAGATGACGACTATCCTGATTTTATCGGAAAAGCTGCAGAGGTAGTATCTAAAAACGAAGACTATATGGGAATCGTCATGGGAGGATCAGGCCAGGGAGAGCAAATAACGGCAAATAAGTACAAAAATGTCCGATGCGCGCTTTTTTATGGACCGGTAGCGCCTATCGGGGTGGTTGATGTATCCGGAAAAACCAGCTCTGATCCTTTTGAGATAATAAAACTCACCCGCCAGCATAACAACTCAAATATGCTATCTCTAGGAATAAGGTTTCTCGATCCTGATGACGCAATAAAAGCAGTGAGACTATTTATCAGCTCGCCCTTTCCACAGGAAGAAAGACACGTTCGAAGGATTGAAAAGATAAAAGAAATCGAAAATGCACGATAACCATTTAGAAATCATTCCAGGGATTCTCGAAAAAGAATGGGAACCGATCGAGGAGAAGCTGAACAAGATAAAGACTTTCGCAAAATCAGCACACATAGATATAATCGACGGAAAATTTGTAGACAATCTAACGTGGCTTGATCCCAAACCATTCAAACCTTTTTCGGACAATATTCTTCTCGAGGCGCACCTGATGGTAGAAAATCCGATCGACTATCTAAAACCCCTGGCGGATTCTGGATTCAAAAGATTTATCGGACACATCGAGAAGATGGAAAGAATTGCAGATTTTGTCGCTCAAGGACAGGTGCTCGGAGAAGTAGGGCTGGCTTTAGATGGTCCTACGGATCTTGCGATAATTGAGGATATAAATCCAGACGATCTAGACTGCATACTTATTTATGCGTCAGAAAAGGTGGGATTTGCTGGCCCTCCTATGCTTCCCGAAAGACTTGAGAAAGTCAAAACACTGCGCAAAAAAAGTGAAAATTTACCTATAGAGGTAGACGGCGGAGTAAAAGACCATTCTCTTCCTATGGCTATAGAGGCAGGAGCAACACGATTTGTTGCGACGAGTTTTATCTGGAATAGTGATAATCCCAAGGAATCTTACAAAAAACTGCTTGAACTTTTATAACTCCCTGCTATCGTAGATTTCTTTAGCGACTTTTCCTATGGAGTCATGCGCGATGTCCTCATCAACCACTCCCTGAGTCATAACGACTAAGACAAAGGGCCTCTTGCCATCATCGATAATCCCTCCATCGTGAACCATATTATCTGCGTCACCAATCTTATGATAGACTGTTACATTTTCCAGATAGCGGGGTATTCTATCCTCAAATTCGGTATCCGACATATAGTCCATAAGTTCTTTCTTCAATGCCTCTGACATAATTTCATTCTTATAAAACTTGGAGAAAAGTTGACCAATGTCCTTGGGAGATGTCTCGTTAAAAACTATGCTTGTTGCCTCAAGCCCCAGTGAGTCGACAAATGCCTGAATATTATCTTCACCCAGACGTATAGTTAGTAGATGTATAGCTGTATTATCAGAATGCTTAAAAGCAAGTTCTGCGAGATTTTTCAATGTATAAACTCCTCCGGGCTCCTCGTATCTTAGCTTTCCAGTTCCATAATCCTGAACGTCTTCGGAAAGAAGCGTTATCTTCTCCTCGAGATCTATCTCGCGTTTGTCGGCAAGAGAGTAAAGATAAAATATTACAGGAATTTTATTTAGTGATGCAGCTGTAAGAATATTGTTATGATTCAATCCGAACACCTCACCTGTCATAAGATCTTCATAATATATGCTGTAATTCCCCTCAAATCCTGACGTCATCGTCTTTACTCTGTCACGTATCTCGTCGGATGAAAGGTTTGAGGTTGCAGTCTTTTCGGTCATATTAAGTGTTGGTAAAAATTCCAACTGTCGGCCTAAAAGAATCAGGAAAAATGTATAGAAAAGAAATAGTATAAATTTTTTCATAAGCTCTCAACCCCCCTGGGTCTATATTGTAACGCTTCCAGTATATGCTCTTTCTGTATGTCTTTGGCATTAGATAAATCAGCGATCGTTCTGGCGACCTTTAGAACCTTATGGAACGAACGGGCTGATAGACCAAGCCTGTCTGAAGCTTTTTTCATAAGATCCTTAACTTCACTTGATAGTATAAGAAAGTTCTTGATATCTCTTGCACTCATCTGACCGTTCGTTAGTACCTTAACATCATTGAACCTGTTTTTTTGTAATTTCAACGCCTTATTTATCCTCATCCTGACTGTTTTTGAATCCTCAACGTCTTCTTCGTTGACCAATTTTTCCGTCTTTACAGCGGGCACATCTACATGAATATCTATTCTATCAAGAAGTGGACCGGAGAGACGCTTTTGATACCGGAGTATTTGAGTCGATGTGCAGATGCACTCACGAGTACTGTCTCCCTGATATCCGCATGGGCACGGATTCGCAGCTGCCACCAGCATAAAATCCGCTGGAAATGAAATTCTTTGTTTGGCCCTTGCTATCGAGACGACTCCGTCTTCAAGTGGTTGACGGAGTGACTCCAGAACATTTCTGGAAAACTCCGGAAATTCATCCAAAAATAGGACTCCGCGGTGAGCAAGTGATATCTCCCCAGGCTTTGGGCTGGCAGATCCACCTATAAGTCCGACATAAGAAGTAGTGTGGTGAGGGCTTCTAAAAGGCCTTGTCACCATAAAGCTTCCTCCTCCCAAAAGTCCTGAAATGCTGTAGATTTTTGTAACCTCCAGCGCTTCATCAAAAGACAAAGGGGGCAGGAGTGAGGGAATCGTCTTTGCGATAAGCGTCTTTCCGCTGCCAGGAGGGCCTTTTAATAGTATATTATGTCCTCCTGCAACGGCGACCTCTATCGCGCGCTTCACAGACTCCTGACCCTTTATATCCTTTAGATCCGTCTCATAAGTGCTTTCATCCTGAAGGCTTTCAAAATCTACACTTTCAATTTTTGAAAGAGTTTTTTTGTTATCGAGGAAAAGAACCAAATCCTTTAGATTTTCGACTGGATAAATGTCGACCCCATTTACCATAGATGCTTCAAATTCGTTGTCTTTTGGTATAAAGACTCTTTTCAATTTTAATTTTTTGGCAAGCAATATCGCTGGCAGAACCCCTCGAGTGAGTCTAAAACTTCCATTTAAAGAAAGCTCTCCTATAAAAAGGCTATCTCCTATCTCACCAGTTAGCTGCTCTGATGCAAAAAGCATGGAGACTGCGATCGGCATATCAAAACTACTACCTTCTTTCTGAAGATCCGAAGGCGCTAAATTTACAGTAACTCGTTTAACTGGAAAGTCGACTCCGCTATTTTTTATTGCCGATCTGACTCTCTCGCGGGATTCTTCAACGGCCTTATCGGGAAGACCAACTACTGTAAAGGAGGGAAGACCATTTAGGATATCTGTCTCGACCTCGACCAAAAACCCATCGACTCCTATGACGCTTGAGGACATTACGCGGGACACCATATATATCTAGTGTATTGCGTAATCGGCTCTTTTGCAAAACCGTACTGGCCCGAGCGTGGTACAATACTTTCAGTAAATTTACCTATGGATCCAGTAGAAAAGATAAAGCAAAAAATTGATATCGCAGACCTCATCGGTGAATACGTTACACTTAAAAAAGCTGGCCAAAATTTCAAAGGCCTGTGTCCATTTCATGGTGAAAAAACTCCCTCCTTTGTAGTATCGCCCGAACGTCAGGTGTGGCACTGTTTTGGATGCCAAAAGGGTGGCGACCACTTCTCATTCATAGAAGATATCGAGGGAATAGGCTTTGCGGAAAGCCTAAAACTTCTTGCTGAGAAAGCAGGGGTAAAATTGACATCAACGCCTTTTCGCGATCAGGCAGATGCAGAAAAAAATACTCTTTACGAAATAAACCATCTGGCGGCCCAATACTATAATTTTCTACTTACCCAGCACAAAGTAGGCAAAGGAGCTCTGGAGTATCTGACATTCGAGAGGGGAGTAAATGAAAAACTCCTGCAGACTTTTTCGCTTGGATATGCACCAAATAGCTTTGACGCGTTAACAACATATCTTTTGAAAAAAAAGGGTTATGACAGAAAGCAAATCCTAAATGCAGGAGTCGTAACCGAGCGAAATGGCAGGCTTTTTGATTTTTTCAGAAACAGGATAATTTTTCCCATACAGGATCCCCGCGGCAACATAATCGGTTTTTCAGGAAGGGTATTTGGAGAATCAAACGAAAATAGCCCCAAATATATAAACACCAGAGAAACGCTAATTTATAAAAAATCGTATTCACTTTTCGGGATAAATTTTACGAAAGATCATATCAAAAAAGAGGGTAAGGCAATCCTTATGGAGGGAGAATTTGATGTTCTTTCCTCAATCGCCAACGGCATCTCAAATGTTGTCGCGATAAAAGGAACCGCTCTCACCGAAGAACAGATAAATCTACTAAAACGTTTTACCAGAAAAATCGTATTCTGCTTTGACACAGATATCGCAGGAATTGAGGCCCAAAAAAGATCGATCCAGCTGATCGAGGCCGAGGGGATGGCATCCGGCGTTGTAATCCCACCCAATGGAAAAGATCCGGACGAGCTGCTGCGAACAAATCCTGCAGAATTCAAGATTGCGCTAAAGCATGAGAAAAGTGTTTATGACTTTGTCATAGATCAGGCTTTAAAGGAGGAGAACAGGAAAAGCGCTGAGGGTAAAAAAAATATCTTATCTAAAACTCTCCCGCTTATATCGTCAATCGAGAACGAGATCATAAAAGAACACTATATAAAAAAACTGGCAAATGCGATCGACTCATCATTTGAATCGGTTGCAGCTGAGATCGATAAGATCCCTCAACAAAGAGTTAAAACTGTCTCTGTTATCGCACATGTCGTAAAAAGCCGCGAAGAGGCTTTGGAACAGCACCTTTTGGGGCTGATTATCCAGTCAGATAATCCATATGAATCACTCGTTCTATCAGAAAGCCTCATAAAACCAGAACATTTCCAGACCGGTGCATACAAAAAGGTCTTTGAAAAGCTAAGTGAATACTTCAAACACCAGAACTCATTTGACGCCAAAGCCTTTGGCGAAAGTCTTTCCGACGAACTATCCCACGCATTCGACCTGGCCTACCTTAAACCTCTTCCAAAATTCGAGTCAAATATAGCCCGCACCAAAGAGCTTGAACGCACTATCTATGAGACTATAAAACTGTCGTTAAAAAGAAAACTTAGGGAAATTTCCGAAAAGATGAAAAATCTCGATGATGAAAAAGATGAAGATGAAACACAAAAGCTTCAAAAAAGATTCGCCGAGACAGCAGATGAGCTCAAAAGGATCTCTTCATTATAGCAATCCCGTGCTTTGATTTCTTGCGGATTCAGCCTAAATAAGGTACAATAGGTCACAATCCTTAGCAGCGGTATTTTTTATGGAAAAAATTCTGCGCTAATGTATACCACTATGAGAGCAGGAGCCATCAAAAACGAACAGGTAGAGGAACTTTTAAAGGACGCCAAGAAAAAAGGCTACATCACCCAGGACGAAATCCTAAAAAAATTCACCAAACCGGAAAATCATATAGATGATCTCGATTATCTTTATGATCAGCTGATCCGCAAAAACATCGATATTTTTGAGAGCGTAGATCAGGAGAAAGAGGCGAAGCGCTCTATTGAGGACCTTGAGAAAGAACTTGAGTCACTAAATCTTCTAAGTAGTGCAGCAGTCTCTGATCCGGTCAGGATGTATCTGAAAGAAATTGGTCGAATCCCACTTCTGACATTTGATGAAGAAGTCGATCTGGCAAAGCGCATTGAAAACGGCGAAGAGGCCGCGCGCAAAAAGTTAGTTGAATCTAATTTGAGGCTTGTCGTATCTATCGCGAAAAAATATGTGGGGAGAGGCATGACACTACTTGACCTTATCCAAGAGGGTAATCAGGGGCTAATCCGCGCGGTCGAAAAATATGACTGGAAAAAAGGGTTTAAGTTTTCAACATATGCTACGTGGTGGATCCGCCAAGCGATAACACGTGCCATAGCAGATCAGGCAAGAACTATCCGTATTCCAGTTCATATGGTCGAGAATATCAACCGCTTCATGAGGGTGCAGCGCCGTCTCATGCAGGAACTTGGCCGCCAACCTACACCTGAGGAAATTGCAGTTGAACTTGAAATCGAGCCAGATAAGGCCAGGGAAATTATCAAAATCTCACAGCAACCAGCATCTCTGGATACCCCCGTCGGAGACGAAGAAGACTCGTATCTTGGAGACTTTATCTATGACGTCACAGCTCCAACACTTTTTGATACCGCATCACGCGGACTACTCAAAGAGCAACTTGGATCAGTTCTAGGAACACTTTCTGATAGAGAGAAAAGGGTTCTGGAGGAAAGATTTGGACTAAGAGATGGCAAACCAAAAACACTTGAAGAGGTAGGAAAGATGTTTGCAGTAACACGTGAGAGAATCAGACAAATTGAAGCAAAAGCGCTTCGAAAACTTCGCCATCCTTCACGCGGTAACAAACTAAAAGATTACCTAGAATAGGCTACTTATAATTCACAAGAAACGTAATAAATACGCTAAGCTAAATAGATAAATAATCGAACTCAGAAAAATAGCTTCAACTATTTATTTTTTCTTCTTACCACCTGTTGTTGAGTAGACATAGATACCGTAAACAGTAGAAAGTCCTACAAGAATGTAAACGATATTCGTAAGTCCTAATCCTCCAACCAGCATCTCGACCAGATTAAAATCTCCGCCGAATAAACCTATGAGACCCCAATTCAGACCTCCAACCCAAACAAGTAGCATCGCGATCGTGTTAAGTGTTTTCATAAATTCTCACCTCCTTTCTATCTATATTTAGTAAGGCAGAGTTCGGATGTGCAGTCAAGAGACATTAACTGTGACGAAATGTATACATCTAATCAGAGGCTTTGCAAGTTCAAAATAATTTTGTATAATGTGGTACTTAAGTGAAGCTTAGGATATTCCCCTGTAGCTCAATGGTAGAGCAGGAAGCTGTTAACTTCAAGGTTTGAGGTTCGAATCCTCACGGGGGAGCAATAGAAACTCTGACTTAAGCCTAAGGAATTTCTTACAAAAAACTAATACTAGAAGGTTTTACGATATGTTAGAATAAATAACATGAGTAGACTTATTACATGCATCTGGTTTGCCAATAATAATGGCGAAGAGGCAGCAAATTACTACATAGATACTTTCAATGCAGCCCCTGGCGAGCACAGCGCAAAAATAGGAGACATTACAAAAACACCTAAAGCATCCGAAGAAATTTCGGGTAGGCCTGAAGGGTCTATTATGACAGCTGAATGTGAGCTTGATGGAATTAGCTTTATGTTTTTAAATGGTGGGCCTGTTGAGCAATTCAAGCTTAATGGCGCGACATCTTACATTATCGAATGTGAAACACAAGAAGAGATCGACTACTTCTGGGAAAAACTCTCTGCGGTTCCCGAAGCCGAGCAGTGTGGATGGTGCACAGATAAATTTGGTGTCACATGGCAAGTAGCACCAAGGATTTTGGATGAAATGATGCGCGATCCTGAAAAAGCTGAGGCGGTAACCGCTGTATTTATGCCAATGAAAAAACTAGACCTTGAAGCAATCAGAAAAGCCGGCGAATAAAGCCTGAATAGGCATTGAGTGGATGAGTGAATTTTCTCCTACTAAATGAGATCGTCTAGAAATAAATTCTGACATTTCCTAACAGACAGAACACTTTTTGTTTCCTTTTGATTTCTTCGAATTTTGATATAATAGCCTCATGACTAAAGACATTTCAAGCGGTGTAGCACACAAGATCCCGGCTGACTTGCGGGAAGCTTTAACTTCTGACCCAAAAGCGCTTAGCTTATGGGAGAGTCTCACTCCTCTTGCGCGCAATGAATGGATATGCTGGATCACTTTTGTCAAGAAAGACGAGACTCGACGCGAACATGTCAAAAGGACGATCAGTGAGCTAAAGGAGGGGATGCGCAGGCCATGTTGCTGGCTAGGCTGCACCCATCGCAAAGACAAGGCTGTAAGCCCTTCGGTGCAATCAATTCTGAACAGGCGAGCTCCAAGCATGAAGTGATATGAAAGAAGAGAAAAAAACAGACTCAAAGGACTGGCAGGGAAAAATGATGTCACGGATCAGAAAACTTGTCAAATCAGCAGACCCCGAGATAGTCGAGGAAGTAAAATACAAAACCCCCACAAATCCTGCCGGAGTTTTTGTCTGGTATCGCGATGGAATGATCTCCACCGGTGAGAGTTATAAAAAACACCTGAGGCTGGCTTTCTCGAAAGGACCAGCACTTAAGGACCATGATCCAAAAGGACTCATCAATAGTTATCGCGCGATTATCATTCATGAAGACGACGAGATCGACGAGAAGGCCTTTAAAGACCTCGTCCGCGCTGCAGTAAAACTAAATAGTAAGGGCAAAAAATCATAATGACAAAGCATCGCATCTACACAATGAGCTTTGCACGTGTCTATCCTCTGTATATTGCAAAAGCAGAAAGAAAAGGACGTACAAAAATAGAAGTTGATGAAATCATCCGCTGGCTAACTGGTTATAGTAAGGAATATCTAAAAACTCAGATAGAAAAAAGAACAGACCTTGAGACCTTTTTTGCAAAAGCACCTAAACCTAATCCTTCTCGGAAATTAATTACGGGGATAGTCTGCGGCGTTAGGGTGGAAGATATTAAGGAACCGGTTATGCAGGAAATCCGCTATCTGGACAAACTGATAGATGAACTGGCAGCTGGTAAAGCAATGGAGAAAATCTTACGACGAGAAGCATCATCTTCCTAGTCTTTTTCATACTCTACCATTAGAATGAGGGTAACATAGTTTTCATTCCTTAGATCAAAAGCTTAAATTCTCGCATAATAGGCTCTGGTATTTTATAATAGGCAAAACCATGACAGAACTGTTCCGGTCTCCCGAAGAATTTCTTAAGGGTTCTATCCAGACTTTTTTTGACAATAATATCTACTCGGGTTTTTCGCGTCCATTTCAATTAGACAGACTTGAAAAAGATGAGACCGTTACGCAGGTGAGACCAGGCAGTAATGCCTACAATTCATTATTAGTCGGAAACTGGGAAGAAATGATTAGCAAATCTGATAATGCATGGGCAAAGGGACTCTATAACCTAGGAATGCAATTTGAGATGGAATTGCGTCTTCCATATTGGTATTTCGAAAAGTAGTGTATAATACGCGTATGGCAAAAAGACCAACAGGTGTCGGAAAGAGAAAAAAAATCCGATCCCCCAAAACAAAAAAGCGTCTTGAGATAAAACGCGAGATGTTAGCTGAAAAAGCTAAAAAGCGCGGCGGAAAAAAATAGCATATTCCTAGACGTAGGGAAGCGACCCCAAAGCTGAATATTTCTCATTTAGATCAGATAGTGTTTTCATGTCTTTATTTGATAGCTCAAAATCAAATACATCTATGTCTTCCTTTAGATGATCTTTCTCGTCAGCTTTCGTGATTGGAATCACGCCTTGCTGCAGATTCCAACGTATCATAACCTGAGCAGGAGACTTTCCATATTTGTCTGCTATTTGCTTTAATGTTTTGTTATTTAGCCTTTCTCCCCTAGTCAAAGGGCTATATGCCTGAATCAATATTCTTTTATCCTGTGAATACGCTAGCATATCCATATCGTGACCAAAGGGACTCCATTCGATCTGATTTACGACTGGAGTTTCATTTGTCCTTTTTATCAATTCATCAATCAGCTTTGCGGAATAATTGCTTACTCCGATATCACGAGTCAGGCCATCGTTGCGCGCTTTAATGAGATCCTCCCATAGCCTTACCCCAGCACCATTTTTAGGTGGCCTATGAATAAGCATGAGGTCTGCATAATCGAGCTCTAGCTCCTTTAGGTTGGACTTCACGCGATCGTATGCAGCATCTGTCTCTTCGACTTTTGTCACCAAGTAGAAATCGTCTCTTTTGATTCCGCTACTTTTAATACCTTCAGCGATCCCAGGCTGACTGCCATAATCCGAAGAAGTATCTATCATGGGGTAACCTAGATGTAGGGCATACTCGATCACTGCGGCAGTATCATTCATGACCTCCCAGCTCCCCAGACCGAGAACCGGGATTTCTCTTCCCGTATGCAGCGCCAATGTAGACCTCTTATTCATAACCCTAACTATAAAGCGAGTATATGTGCTGCAAAATAAATTAGGGTAAGAAGCCTGTAAAGCGCATCGAAATAAAATTGACCAAAGCCTATACTGCTATAAATGACTATTTGGAGAATGTGGGGCCTGCAAAAAGGTCTGTCTCAGATCTACTCTATAAAATGGCCTCGTATTTAGATTAAAATCTTCTTTCCATCCAAATGCTCCCGAGCCAGCATCATAAGTCTTCATGCCTTTTTTGATCGCATAATCAATTTTTAAAAGGGTAATATATTTACCTAAATTCTTTACCTTTGGATTGTACCCAGCATTGATTCCATAACAAATATCCTTGTAGGTCACCAAAAATCCAACTCCCTCTTTCTTTCCACCTATAGAGACAGTTATTATGTCCGAGTCAAATTTCTCCGCTACCTCGCGGTAAAAATCATGCCAGTGAGGTCTTTCAAAAAAACTTGAATGGTTTTTGAACCTAACCTTATTCCACTTTTCCAGAATATCCAGATCTTCCATATTTCCATGAGAAATGACCACATCTGCCTGACTAAAAATCTTTCTTATCTGGTATTCAATATTTCTCCTGCTTTCACCATGAAGATATTGATGTAAAAAATCCTCGTAGTTGATCAGTCCCTTAAGATCTATAAAATAATTGTAGTCGTGAATCTCAGACTCGCTCAATTCTGCTGATCCATTCATATATTCAAGAAGTGCTGGCCTATTGATCGAATCCAAAAAATTCTCTCTATAACTCTCATAACCAGACTTTAGAAAAATAGCGTTGTCTTCCATATATTCGAATCCAGCGAAAAAATCGAGATAATTTTTCTCCTTGTCCAGCATCAAAGGCAAAAGCCCCACAGGCTCATCGTTTTCATAAGCTGTAATAAAAAATATTGGGTAGTTAAAGTACTTGTAGTATGCGTATCTAAAATCCCATTCATCATATAAAACTTTTCTAGGCGATAGGAGATCCCAAACTTTTTTTGCTTCTTTTATATCGGTAACCGTTCTAAAAATTATCTTTTTCATTTCTAACTTATGACAAAACTTACTTTTGGATAGTTGGATTCCAAATTAGAGTGAGCAGACTGGGCAGACTCTCCTTTAGCAGTTATCCATCCTAGATAATCAAAATCCCTAGGTGGCATATATACTGCCTCATCCTTTTTTTTACTAATATGAACCTCCAAAACCCCATTGCTCTTTTTTGCCTCATCGTCTATGTCTATATCTACGATCTTTCCTTCTTTCTGTGGTAGAAAATATCTGCCTTCTAGATAGAGATTGGGAGTTTCGGGTTTGTGGACGCTGATTTTCTCTCCCAATGCAATCAGGACCGCATAATCCACCAAATCAACTCCCCAAGCGTGCTTTATAAAACTATAGACCTCGTCTCCCCCCATCCGAAGGTTGATCTCGATAGGGACAGGACCTTTTGATGAAGATTTTGCTTCAAAATGAATGCATCCATTTCCTACATTTAATACTTTTAGTACTTTTGAAGCCATATAAATAAGAGCATCCTGTTTTTCTTTTGAGAGCGAAGAGGGCGCAGCTTGACCTGTTTCCACGAAATAAGGCTCGTTCGTCTGAAAATTGTCCGTAATCGAAAAGAATTTTATTTCTCCATCTTGTAGCAGAATATCTATGTCGACTTCTTGTCCATCAATATATTCCTCAACAAATACATTCGTATTTATCCACTCTGGAGCAAGCCAAAAAGACTCGATGTGCTTTTTGATTGTTTCATACTCCTCCCTTAATTCCTCTATGGAATCTACCTTAACGACAAATGCGCTCGCCGCACCATATACAGGCTTGATCACCAACGGAAATTTAAGGTTTTCCTGAATACTTATAAGATCAGCCTCAGAAGATAGCACAGCGTGATGTGGAACAGGGAGGTTATTTCTCTCGCATGCTTGCCTAAAAAAGTACTTATTCTTTATTTCCTCAGCTGTTTTTTTCGGGATTCCGACCCACCCGAACCTTTCTGTAATTTCCGCCGTAAGCGTCACAACTTCTTCCCAAAAAGTCAAAGCTCCGTCAATTCGATGTTCCTTGTGAGACAAATAAGATTCTATCGCCCTTATACATGCGCTGTTATCGGACAAATCCGCAATTATCCAATCGTCTACGAGTCCGTCGGGACAATTCTTTTTACTATCGAGAATGATGACGTAGTAGCCCAGATCCTGAAGTCTTTTAAGCACCTGCTCCTTACTGGGGTAACCGCTTCGAACTAAAAGAACGTATTTATGATTGGATTCTTTCATTTTTTCTTAGGAGCTACAAGGGAAGGTTAAAAATCTAAAGTTTCGCCGTTTGCAACGAGAGTCTTTCATGTTGTCTCTATTGTTTTAATAGAAAAAAAAAGTATACCACCGCCAAAAAAAGTTTCAAGTTTACGTAAAATGGCACACTTTTATATTTTTTGCAGGAGGAGTATAATTGTAGGAATGAAAATTTTTAGCTAACTTTTTGACTAAAAATTTCAATGCAACGGAAGCAGCAAAAGAAATAACACTGTAGTACGCTGCAAATGCCACCCCGCAACAGAGCACAGGTTTGTAAATCCTAAACCGAGAAGGAATGCTTCAACCACCTAAGTAACTCACTTCTTTTTTAACATCAACTTGATCTCTTTTATATCTTGCTGCATCTTGTCCTGACTATCACGACTTTCATGACTCCCTTTATGGATTAGGTAAGTAGTCAGGACAACAAATGTCAAAAGCTGCAAGAACTCAGACTGCCAATTCTCAAGAGTTGAGGACCAAAAATCCGACATAAATTCACCAACCTCTGCCACTTGACCGTGCTGCGCTTGTTCGCTTACAAAGTGCTGCCATTGAAAATAGTATTGTCCTACCCAGCTAACTAAAAACATCGCAGCAAGCGTTATACTAAGCCCGTAATTTCTAAATAACTTATCCAATTTTTATCACCACCTTTGTATTTATCTACTTATAGCAACTAAAACGTCCAACCAGGTAATAGTGGTGTAAGAATCCTGCGTGAATGATAATCCTTTTGTTATAATTGCCTCATGAAATACGTAGCATTACTTCGTGGAATTGGACCAGGAAATCCTAACATGCATCAGGCAAAACTCAAGGAATTTTTTGAAGACTTAGGCTTTAAAAATGTAAGACCTGTAATATCCTCAGGGAATGTAATCTTTGAATCAGAATCAAGCGACCAAATAGGTCTCGAGAAGAAAATAGAGATCGAACTACCTAAAAAACTCGGATTTACCAGCACAACTATCATAAGGTCTGAAAAAGAGCTGGGAAGGTTGATTTCCAAAAATCCCTTCAAAGGAACTGCTGACGAAAAACCAAATTATCTACTAGTTACTTTTTTTAAAGACAGAAAACTAGAGTTGTGTAGTGTAATTGATTTAAGTAGCAGTAAGACACCGGATTTTATGGCAAAATTAGATCGAGAGTATAAAAAAAAGATAACTTCTCGAACATGGAAAACAGTACACAGGATCCTAAACAAAATGGGACAATAACTTAGCCCCCGAAATTTTCAATTTCTTATCAAATTCTTACTATTTAACTCTTGACTTAATTAAGTGAATACTTTATTATATATCCATATGGATATATACGACGCGCTCGCAGAGCCCAGACGCCGCGAGATAATCGAGCTACTTGCAAAAAACGGAAAACTCGCATCATCAGACATCTCGAACAATTTTAAGATTTCTCCCCCAGCCATTTCACAACATTTAAAAGTTTTAAGAGAAGCGCGACTCGTTGATATGGAAAAACGCGCACAATCCAGAATTTACTCAATTAATACAAAAGGCTTACTGGAGCTTGAGCTTTGGAGCCGTAAAATGAAAAAAATGTGGGAAAAAAAATTTGATAAACTTGATAAAGTTCTTTCTGAGATGAAATAAGAGAGGTGAATATTATGAATGATAATAAAATTACAATTACTACAATAGTCAGCTCTCCGATTGAAAAAGTCTGGGAGTACTGGAACGAACCAAAGCATATTTCCGGCTGGGCTTTTGCGTCCGACGACTGGATGGCGGAAGGCAAAGAAAATGACGTAAAAGTTGGCGGAAAATTTAAAACGACAATGTCTGCAAAAGACAAAAGTGCAAGTTTTGATTTCGAGGGAGAGTACACTGCCGTTGAAAAGAATAAAGCTTTGGAATACGTCATGTCCGACGGACGCGAAGTAAAGATAGAATTTGTAGAGACTCCTGAGGGCGTAAGAGTCACAGAAACATTTGACCCTGAAAATGAAAACCCCTTAGATATGCAGCGGGACGGTTGGCAATCGATTCTAGACAACTTCAAAAAATATACTGAGAGGGGGTGAAATAAAATGGAAGAAGGAGTAAAAATAGAACGTGTTTTTAATGCTACCCGCGAAAAAGTCTGGGAAGCATGGACGGATCCTGAGATCATTAAAAAATGGTGGGGACCTGAAGGATTTAGTGCGCCATTAATAAAAGTAAACCTTGCAGTAGGGGAAAAATACATTTTTGCAATGCATGGGCCTGAGGGCTCTGAGTGGGATCGGGACATGTACTCAGCTGGAGTATATAAAGAAATCGTTCCTAATGAAAAATTGGTTGTAACCGACTATTTTTCAGACAGCGAAGGAAACATGATAAACCCCGATGAGGAGGGACAGGATCAGAATTTTCCGAAAGAACAAACTGTTACGGTTTTGTTTGAGGATGCAGGAGATGAAAAAACAAAACTCACAATCATCTATCCAAAACCGGAAACTGAGGAACAAATGGAAGCAATGATAAAGTCTGGCATGAAAGAAGGCTGGATGAGTTCGCTAGATAAATTAGAAAAGGCCTTGGAATAATCCAGGGCTTTATGGATCGAGGCGAGAATATGGCACAACAAATAATACCAAATCTTTGGTTTGATAATAATGCGCAAGAGTTGATGGAAAATAATAGAACACAAAGAGTTTGTTCACGGGGGCATAAGTTTTATCACAGTAGTGATTGTCCTGTGTGCCCTGTATGCTGGTCGGGATATTACAAGCAGAAAAACAATGGAGATTTTCCTGATAAACTTTCAGCTCCTGCGCTAAGAGCGCTTCTGGGTGAAAAGATATATAACTTAAAAAAGTTATCAGAGTACACCGAAGAGGAGATACTGAGGCTGCATGGAATGGGAAAAGCTTCTATTCCGATACTTAAAAAGGCTCTAAGAGAAAAAGGATTATCATTTAGGTGACTATGAGGATGCAAAACTTTAATACGATTGATGAATATATTTCGTCTTTTCCTGATGATGTTCAAAGTGTGCTTAGAAAGCTTCGTAAACTGATCCACAGCATCGAACCAGACGTGAAAGAGGATATGTCGTATAAGATGCCGTCATTCAAGCTCGATAAAAAGCCTCTTGTATATTTTGCAGCGTGGAAGAATCACATAAGTTTTTATCCAACACCAAATGGGATGGAGGAATTTGAAAAGGACCTTGCGCCTTATAAATCGGGAAAGGGCACAGCGCAATTTACTTTGAACAAACCTATTCCATACGAGTTAATAGAAAAAATTGTAAAGTTTAGAACTGAAGAAATTAATCAAAAATAGCACTATCCACTTTCTTTTCTAACCTATATAATTTATTCCTAATGAAAACATTTTATAAACTGCTTGCCTATGCACTAGTTGCAGGCACTACAAATAATTTTATCTGGTTTGCGCTAACTTTCTGGATTTACCTAGGCACAAAATCTGTTATCTCGACAGCTTTTATCGGAGGCATGTATCTGGTGGCGACAGCTGGACTCGGACTTTGGTTCGGGTCTCTTGTCGATAACCACAGAAAAAAATCAGTAATGCTGGGATCAAGCGTAACTTCGCTGGCAATGTTTACACTTGCCTTTCTGATCTATAACGCAACTCCCAAAGAAATGTTTGGCAGCATCACAAGCCCTATTCTTTGGATTTTTGCGTTTGTTCTTATGGCAGGAGTAGTTGCAGGGAATATCATTGCGATAGCTATTCCGACTCTAGTGACGCATCTTGTTGAAGAAAAAAGCCGGGACAAAGCAAATGGCATGTTTGGGACAGTTTTTGGAATTTCTTTTGCCATAACATCGCTTGCCAGCGGTCTTATTTTGGGATTCTTCGGGATCTTCTGGGTGCTTGTTGTCGCCATAGCTTTTACAGCCACAGCACTTTTCGTACTGACACTAATAAATATCCCCGAGAAGAAAATCATCCACGCTGATGATGGAGCAAGTAAGAAGATAGACATCGCAGGAACATTTAAGGTTGTGCGGGCGATCCCGGGGCTTTTCGCGCTTATCTTCTTTACAACTTTCAATAATTTTATAGGAGGAGTCTTTATGGCGCTGATGGATGCGTACGGACTTTCACTTATGTCAGTTCAACTCTGGGGTGCTTTCTGGGGATTTGTAAGCTTTGGATTCATCTTTGGAGGGCTTTTTATCGCAAAACGGGGGCTTGGAAAAAATCCGCTAAAAACCTTATTTACGGTTAACATTATCATATGGTTTGTATGTATCATCTTTCCACTTCAACCATCTATAATCCTGCTTGCCATAGGCTCCGTAACCTGGATGGCACTCTTTCCATTCATCGAAGCGACAGAGCAGACTATCGTCCAGAAAGTCGTTCCTCCTGATCGCCAAGGTAGGGTTTTTGGATTCGCGCAGAGCATAGAGCAAGCAGCAAGCCCACTAACAGCTTTTATGATGGGCCCTCTCGCACAGATTTTCTTTATTCCCTATATGACAACCGGGGGTGGGGTGGATCTTATTGGGGGGTGGTTTGGTGTAGGCACCGGACGTGGAATCGCTCTAGTATTCATAACTGCTGGAATAGTAGGCCTTATCGCAACACTTATCGCAATGAGGTCAAATGCATACAAACTTCTCTCAAATAGATATCTAAAAGGGAAATGACATTCTATTGCTGATCAGAAGATGGTCTTTTAATCTTCAGGATGGTTTTCAACTTCTCGATACCTGCAGCAAGATAAAGATCCGCGACTGACGGGTTAAGGTGTTTGCGCTGAACATAAAGATAAATCACGACCGTAAAAGGAATCACTGCAAGAAAGGGGTTACTAAATAACGCAAATACGGTAAAAAGAGAGTATAGCCAGATAGACCACCTTTTGTGCTCGATTATTCCATAAGCAATAGTTATCGAAATAACACCAGCAAGAGTCCTAAGGATAAAAAATGAGATATCGACCCTTGCAGGGTGAATTATATCCACGAATAGGCTCCCTATTATACTGAGCCCTCCGATGAGCGTAAAGAAGGCGATAAGTCGCATCGGGGTCGGCAGATTCTGACCTGGCAGATTCACCTTGAATTCTTTGCTTATTCTGTCTGCGACCTGACTTTCTTCCTCGATATTTTCCTCAGGATTCATTTTTCTATTTTATTTTATAAAGTCAAAACTCACAAGCTTTGTTTGCTATAATTGAGAATATGCAATACGCAAAGACGGAAGAAGAATACATAATCCGCCTAGAAAAAGGCGAGAACTTCATAAAAAAAATCGAAAACCTGGCCGAAATCGAGGACATCAAAACTGGATTTTTCAATGCGATAGGAGCAGCTACCTCAGCGCAGATATCATTTTACGACCGGGATAAAAAAGAGTACATAAATAATAATCTAGACGAGGACCATGAGATAATAAGCCTAACTGGAAATGTAACCACGGTTGAAGGCAAGCCATTTATACATGCGCACTGCGTTCTCTCGAATAAAAATTTCGAGTGTACAGGAGGGCATCTCAAAGAGGGAATTGTTGGCGCAACTTGCGAGATATATCTTAAAAAGCTTGATCTAAGAATCGGAAGGCAAATGGACGACGAAATCGGACTGAAACTTCTGGACTGCAAGCAATAAATCTTTCCACTTGCTATTATTTACGTTACGATATTAACATAGAGTATGGCAAATCGTGTAGATGAAGGAAAAGTCATCAATGAGCTTAATTCCACACGCGCAACTAGAATGCACCTGTTTAAGTCGCAGGAGGCAAAAAGACAGGGCTTTATCCTCCTCAAATTGCACCCAAAAGTCCAGAAGGAAATCATAAACAACATATCCGATGAGGAAATAATGACTATGCTAAATCCGCTGGATCCCGACAAGTCAACAGATATTCTTCAGATGCTCAGCAAGGAAAGGTCCAACAAATTAACCGCCAGTCTTAACGACAACGTAAAGGAAAAGGTCGAATTCCTTCTTAAGTTCAATCCGAAGGCCGCGGCAGGACTTATGAACCTCAACTACATACTTATCGAAAAATCCACTCCGGTCAAAGACATCGTGACAGAGCTTGCCGACTATGAGAGTAAATCAGGCAAATTTCCCTCAATATTGATAGTGGAGGATGGGAAATTACTAGGAGAACTCCCTGGCTCCGCTCTGGCTATCCATAAAGAGAATGCGATAAAAGACCGTTATCTACGCAAAATTCCATCAATTAAATTCGATAGTGAGGCGCAAAGAATCATAAGATCATTCGTCAAAAACCCAAGGAGCAAGGTAGCAGTACTAGATCATGACGAAAGCGTTTTGGGAATTATACACTCAAGAGACATCCTGGCGCTTTTGGATAAGCATGCGATGCGCGACCTGTTTGGATTTGCTGGAGTTGACCGTGAAGAAAGCGCTCTCGATTCGATACTTACAAAAGTTAAATACAGGTATAAGTGGCTCATCCTAAATCTCGGGACATCATTTTTCGCTGCCTCGATAGTTGGCTTATTCGAAAGCACGATAGCTCAGGTAACCCTTCTTGCGGTCTATATGCCAATCGTTGCCGGAATGGGAGGGAACGCAGGCACACAATCCATGGCAGTTGCTATACGAGGGCTTGTCTTAAAAGAAGTTTCGCTCAAAACCAGTGCAAAATTGGTTTTAAACGAGATGGGAGCAGGCGCGATAAACGGAATCATAAATGGAGCAATAGTTGCGGTTATCGCAACAGTCTTTAATAAATCCCCCATGTTCGGAGCTGTAATAGCCATAGCTATGGTCATAAATCTGGTGACTGCAGGATTTTTTGGCGCGATAGTGCCTCTTCTCATGAAGGCCTTGAAGAAAGATCCAGCGTCGTCTGCAACCATATTCATAACGACAGCAACGGACGTTATAGGATTTTTTGTATTCTTAGGACTCGCGAGTGTTCTCCTTCTATAAAACCGCAGCAGGCATCTGCCAAAAAGCTATTTTTTGTAATTTCTGAGGTAGACATATCCTCGCAGGAAAATCAAAAATACCGCTATCGCTGGAAAAAGCTCTGCTGCCTCTTCCCAAATATCAAACGAATTGTCTACCAAAAACCCATTTGTACCAAAATATTGAGCGGTAATTTCATGAAAATCCGTCAACGAATACCGCCATACGACATAACCGATGATAACCACAAAGTAGGGGATCAAATACCATCTGGAAAGGACTGGCCTCAAGTATTCGCTTATTTTAATCCCTCTAATTCTTAACGGAATATAAAACACCACCCAGGACAATATTCCATAAATTCCCATCAATAGATATGCATCATACACATATTTAAAGATAAAGCTGACATTGTGAAGGGTTGTTTCGTCTTGTTGGTTTATAGCCTTTAGCTCTTCGGGGGTGGAGATCCCAAATATTCTCTGGCCCCAGGAAATCTCCTCACCGGCAAGAACCATGAGCACTATTGCACTTAGCAAAAGGAGGGCTAGCCATACATTTCTTAAGGTTTTTTTTACATTTAGCTTCCTGACAACCGTAAAGGCAAGAAAAGAAAATATACCAGCTGCAAAAAAGAAAGACGATTGAGCATATTCTATTATGCTGTCTTCTCTATCAAGAGTGTAGAAAACGTCAGGCAATCTCCATTTCAAAAACACATAAAGACAGAACAGAATAATTCCTGAGGAAAAAATTGCCATTCTCCAGTTCTTCACGATTACATCAATCCGCAGGAAAGCAAGACTAAATAAAAGCATGAAAAAGGCAAAATCAAAAAAAGCATCCTGATGTATGTGCAGTAGTCCATATATGAAATTAGGGTGAATTACTATGGTAAAAACCTTCAATATAATAGCGATCGTGATAAATATTGGCGATACCACAAAAAGCATTTGGAAACATAGCCCCTTACTTAAAGAAACTTTCCAAAAAACCCTTAAGATCATGGATAATGCCAAAATAGACCACCAAACATAGTGAAGCGGAAATCCGATATTTGACAGGAATGCCCCTTTGTATAAAAAAATATCCGGAAGGGATAGCACAGCCGCCACTACGAAAAGCAGCACGGGGAGAAAGTTTTGTGATCGCAATAAATTCCTAACTTGTCCCATGATTTATTCTATAACAAAAACCCACCCACACAACCTTCTTACAAAGAGCATAAAGCATATTTACTGAAAAAAACTAATATATCAGACAGGAGGTGATAATTTTATGCCGGCAAAATCTGAGAAGCAAAGAAATGCAGCAGGGGCTGCGCTTAGTGCAAAAAGAGGAGAACAAAAGAGAAGCAGTCTAAAGGGCGCGTCCAGACAGATGCTTTCGATGAGCGAAAAGGAGCTGTCTAAAATGGCAAGCAAGAACTAAACTTTATACTTTTTACGGATAAGGTCCCTTACAGCAGATCTATTTCCGACGATCTTTCCGTTCTTAAGTAGCTCATCAGCCAGAAAAAGCCATTTTGTAGCATTTGCTATTGTTGTGGTTTCCGGATTCACATTCTCTTTTGCCTGTCGGCTCATCTCGTGATAAAGATCGAGATTCGTAAAGAGTTGATAGAGCTTATCTGCGACCTGTTCTGTCTTGCCGACAGGAATCAGAAATCCACTTACTCCATCTATTATCTGCAAAGGGATTCCTCCTGCCTTATAAGCGACAACCGGCTTTCCTTTCATAAGAGCCTCAGAAACCTTTACCTCAAAGCCCTCTTTGTGAGATAGCTGTAAAACAGCATGAGACTCACGCACCAAAGCATTTAGTATCTGGTCGACTGATGGAACGCGCATAACCTTAACGTCGGAGGCTATGTCTTTGTAGCTTTCTGAGCGAAGCAGTTCCATCGTGAGAGTATAGATAGGGATTCCATCAGGATCGTCTATAGAACCGTGACCCACGATCACCAGTTGTGGAATAGTCTTTCCATTTTTCTTAAGTTTTTCAACCAATATCCTGTACGATTCTATGACATCTGGAATTCCTTTCGAAGGATCGAACCGGGCAACCTGAATGACGTAAGGTCGGGTCTTATCCAAGGGGGATTGCTGCGTCTCAATAAGCATTTGGTCGAAAAGTTTTAGATAGTAGTCCGAATGACGCGACTTAAGCCGCTTATTTAACCCGTCAAGGGCATCAGTTGTAGCTGGCATAGTAACTGTCCTTTCAAATGGCACGACTGAGGGAATGAATGCCTCGATAGGGTGGCTTATAAAAAGATCTGCATCTTTTGCATTCTCCCAGATAAAACTCCACGTTTCATTCTGAGGAGTACCGGGAGTATCTATAAGGTGCGATTCGAGCTGAATATGCGACCTGTAGAGAATTTTAACCTTGGGATTTACTTTCTTAATATAAGGAATTAACCCTGTTGGCTGAGGATCATCAACAATAACCACGTCGGCATCGATATACACCTTTTCCAAGCGCTGTGCGTTTTGCTTTATCCATGAGCTATATGTTTCACGGTCAGAATCATTAAGCCTCGTCTCGGGATCAGCAACATTCTGCAAAACATTATGGAATTTTGTTTTTGTCACATCGAAAGCTTCTTTTCTGGGATAAAGGACGTGCCAATGTGCATCAACACCAAGTAGATTATACAAACGTATAAGCGCGTGACGCATAATAGCCACGCCCCCGCCTTGAGGAGTGGCATTGATGAACACGATCTTTTTGCCCGCTAAATTCTTTGCAAGCGTTCTCAACAGTTCATACGCAGGCAAAGGAGTGATATTGCGATAATCCTCGAGCGTCACAAGCTCTGCAACCTCTACCTCGTTTTTCTTTGTCAAGACAATATTTGCTATCTGGTCTTCACGGAATCTGCCTACGATATCCCAGACGCTTTCTTTATGGATAGTACTGGGATCGATAGAATGATTTGAAGGCTTAAAGAAGGGAACGACGTCCTCATTCAACCAAAGATCGGAAATAATAGGCTTGAGCCATTTTTCACCCAATATCTCTGCAGCTACAACCTTTACGTTGCTCTCGACAGACCTCTTTTCTATCATGTTAACGAGGATATTTTTTACATTCCTTTCTCTTTTTATATCTGTGTGAAATATGATCTTTTTATCACCGAGCTCGGAGATGTTCAAAGTAGAGTGGTTGACCCATATCTTGAGGTATGAGGATATCGGAATATCTAATTTTTCGATCCTGCGTCTGGTTGATAAAAAGCGTTGAGCAAAATTTGGGACTGAAGAGAAAGAAACCATGCTATGCGATTATTTTAACCTCCCTTTTCTTAAGCATGCGTACATTGTAGTAAAGAAGATGTATAAATTCAACACTCCATATGAGTAGTTTTGCGACCCTCAAACCAAAGTAATAACCATGACCAATTCTTTGTCAGACCTAACTAGTGTTTTACTATTTTCTTTTTCTAACGACCCTTTCCTCTGAACGATATGCAATTATATCTACCACCTCAACTATCAGATAGCCAATAAACGCGTAGACTATGACCGCAAATATCGCTGGAAAATCAACTATGAATCCGCCCTCAAGTCTTGTGACAGGAAATATTCCTGCAAAAGGCGCGAGAAGTGAATCTGATGATTCATATATCCACTGCACAAATGGCGTACTGGGATTTGCTCCGAAAAAACGTAACAAAATCCTAAGCCCCAGCAGAAAACCGATCACAGTAAATACAAAATTTACAAGGAAAAAAATAATACGCGACATTGCCATATATATTCACCTCCTTCCAATCGCACTATAGTCATTATTACCGAAACTGGCTGTAATCTGCAATACAACTTACACTATTATTACAATCTAAATTTAACTGCCGCACTTGATTTGTTTCGTCGACGAAAATGGTGAGAACTGATCACTTCCTGCATTTAGGTTGGTCAAATTTGCATATGCATAACGGGTATAGTATATAGTTCCGTTTATCATAGATGTATTTACGGCTAAATTTCCCCCAGATGAATTCTGCGTGGAGTTTGCGACCTGTATTCCGCCGTTTGATGTTCCTATCTGATACCAGTAGGATTTTGCACCCGAGACCCCATCAAAAGTTATAGTAGCATTCCAGCTCGAACCTGATTCGTTACCACAGGAAACTCCTATAGATCCACTGGGCGCACTCAGCGTCACTCCCGAATTAAGTGTAAATTGCACACTAGTAGCAGGGGCTGCAAGCGATTGCATCGACGACGTTGCTACGTCCCTGTCAGAACCGTCACTTTGTCTTTGCTTTAGGACTGCGACCAGGTCGTACCATGTCGAATGTGCAGGCTTTCCCCATTGCCACGTTGCACCGTCTACGGGAGTTATATTATCCACTGCCACCTGATAACTTGAAGAGTTGTAGGCTTTTTGTAGAACTACGATCCTCGAATTTGCCGGTGCAACACCATTAAACTTTA
>Ga0265293_10003971_pt1 | contig 26749 bp, 25 predicted proteins | sample Munlanlewell138R_FD_192505 | JGI IMG/M metagenome (GOLD analysis project Ga0265293, IMG submission 192505) | Leachate microbial communities from a municipal landfill in Southern Ontario, Canada - Leachate well 138R | ecosystem: Engineered > Solid waste > Landfill > Unclassified | place: Canada...
GCTTTTCTAACTGGCAACTGAACATTGCAATCCTCAATAATCTTGACTAATTGGTCAAAGTCTTTGTACATTTGTTTCTTTGTCAAAGTAGGTTCTTGTGCAAAAGAAAGATTCGAGACAAATAGTAGTAGTAATAGATTTAAAATTGTTTTTTTCATAGTATTTATGTTTAGGAGTTCTTTTTAATTTGATAATATATCTAATAATCAATAGAAATATAAAGAAGTTAGTTAGAATGAAGACAAATTGATATAAGAATAGCTTTGCATTTTGCCTTGTATATAGTAGATAATCTATATTGAATTTGCCTCCAACAAATTTATCATAACCCTTGCTTTGCTTTCCCTCACTAATCATTAAATCCAATGTTTCTTTATCAAACCCATCTAATGTCATCCTTCTTTTATACTCACCAATAAAATCATCTTCCAACTCATAAGGGAATTGTCCTGTCCAGTTTATCCAATCAAATTTTGACTTATAGAATATAAATCCATGGTAAATATCTTTGTACTTGAATTTATCATAATTCAAATTCATATCAAACTTATCTTCTCCAAAAGGACTGCCTTCAAAATCAAAACCAATACTCTTATTGCCACATAACTCAAAGGCTTTATCCCAAGAGCTTTTGTTATGTGAACCTAAAAACCAAATGGAATAGTTTTTCTTCCCTGCGGCTATCGTATTTATTAATACATTTGCTACACTACCCTTTAATGAATCAAATATATAAGTAGTTTCATTTTTCAAATCCTTAAATTGATATTTGGATAGGTTATATGAATGTCTTGAATTTGTTATTACTAACATCTTTTTTCTCTTCTCTTCCTTTTGAATTCTTCTATATCCTTTAATTACATTATCCGCCATTACGCTATCATAATAGCGATTCCAATCTTTATAATGTTTTTCTTGTTCCCCAGGAGTTTTAATATCTAAAGGGTACAAATTAATTGAAGTAAAGTTTTCTCTTATCTTTAAAGAATCTGGCAAGGTTTGGTTTAGAAGATTAAGCCTCTTAAAGAAAGTGAAATAGTTCTTCTTCTCTGTATATCCATTAGCTAAATAAACCAATTTTGTAGTAGCCTTATCTAATTCTTCCTCTGTATTATACTTTTTTGTAAAAAATTCATCAGCCAAATACTGATAGTCAGCAGAGCCAATTTCTGTGAAAACATTCCCAGCTTTCTCAATAAATCTCTTATCCGAAACAATATCATAAATTAAATCCCATTGGGTATTTTCGAAATGAGCTCTTTCTCCAATAATAACTACATCATATTTATCAAATAGATTAATTATATAGTCTTTTGCAGAAGTATTGTTTTTATTGATAAAATCTATCTTCTCTAGAATATTCTTATCAGCGTGTAAATGAACATTATAAGGGTAGTACTTTATTCCCAAAAAACTATATTTTGAATCATGGGTATTATTTAAACACATTACCAAAAGATAGAAAAGGATATTTACGCCAAAGAGAATTGATAGTGCTTTTAATCTTTTGCTAAGAATTTCATTGAAGTATTTAAAGATTCTTTTCTTTAGAATAAAGTAAGAAAGGAGATAATATAAGATTGCTACAGAAAAGAACACATAAATGTAATCGACATTTAGAATTAAATGAAGTAAATAATAAGTAATCAAACTAATAGAGAGTATTAAATTCAACTCTATAAAGAAAGATAGAACGAACTTCTTTTTCTTGTTTTTCATTTATTTATAAGTATAATAGATTACAAATCTCATCTAAATATCTCTATCAATTTCCATTATAAAACATTTAGAATTTTGATTTCCAATTTCATCCTTTTAATGCCTCAAAGATAATACTTTTATTTTGATAATTGGATAATTATTATGATTTAATTATTTTCTCGTTTTTGGGGGATTATTATTTCTGTTGTATCACGTCATTTTTTCTGGATTCTTGCTTAAGCAAGCGGCAAGCCGATTAGCTTCGCCTTCGGCTCGCAATGACGCTAAGCGTATTCCTATTCTGAAAAAGCATATTCCTATTCTGAAGTAGTGGAATTTGATTATAATCTGATATAATGCCATTATTTGCCCGATATAATGCCATTATTTCCTCCATTTAATGGCATTATATTGCAAGTATAATGGCATTATATCGGATTGGAATTTGATTCGGTGAGATTGGAACTTGATTTGCTTTGTGGGAAATAAAAAAAAATCGCTTATTCAGTTTGATTTTGAATAAGCGATTGCGATTTGTACATCAGGCCGGAATCGAACCGGCACGGGTTTAACCCCACTAGATTTTGAGTCTAGCGCGTCTACCTATTCCGCCACTGATGCATATTAGGTATGCTCTGTTAAGAGAGTGCAAAAATACTAATAAATTCTAAATACACAAATAAAAGACTTATTTTTTTCTCTAATCGAAATAAGTTACGTAATTTTGCATATTCAAATATCTAATTTTTTACATTTATAAGATTGGTAATGAATATAAATACTACAAACAACACTGCATTACTTTTTACCGGAAGAGCTACACATTATCTTTCTAAAGAGATTGCAAACATTTATGGACAGGAATTAGGCAAGTCTCAGGTGCTTCAATATGCTGATGGGGAGTTTCAACCATCATTTGAGGAGAATATCAGAGGGAGAGATGTGTTTATAATTCAGTCTACCTTTGCTCCAAGCGATAACTTAATGGAGCTATTAATGCTGATTGATGCTGCAAAGAGAGCCTCTGCTAAGAGAATTATTGCAGTTATTCCATATTTTGGTTTTGCTCGTCAAGACCGTAAAGACAAACCAAGGGTTCCGATTACTGCAAAACTTGTTGCGGATTTACTAACTACAGCTGGAATAAGCAGAGTTATTACTATTGACCTACATGCTGACCAAATCCAAGGATTTTTCAATGTTCCTGTTGACCACCTTTTGGCTTCTTCAATCTTTATACCTTATTTAAGAGGGTTGGCAAGTGAAGACTTTAAGATGGAAGATATTCTTTTTGCATCTCCTGACGTTGGTGGCACAAAGAGAGCAAGCGAATATGCTAAGAAACTAAATACAGGATTTGTAATGTGTTATAAACAAAGAAACAAACCTAATGAGATTGGGATTATGCAATTGATTGGGGATGTAAAAGGCAAGCATGTTATACTTGTAGATGATATAGTTGATACTGGCTCTACCCTTTGCAAGGCTGCAGAACTTATTCAAGAAAGCGGAGCTAAGAGCGTAAGGGCAATGATTACTCACCCTGTATTGAGCGGTGAGGCTATAAATAAGATAGAGAATTCGAGTATGAAGGAATTAATTGTAACTAATACTATTCCTTTAAAGAAAGAATCATCTAAGATTAAACAATTATCAGTTGCTCCAATATTTGCAGAGGCTGTTAGAAGAGTAGAAAACTACGAAAGTATTGCAGACTTTTACGAAATGGCAATAAGCAAAAAAGGAGTAACAATTAAATTCTAAATTAACGGCGACAAACACGCCAAATTATTAAATAAACAAAAACAAAAAATGAAAACAGTATCTATGAGCGGTTCTCTTAGAGAGAACGTAGGGAAAAAAGATGCAAAAGCATTAAGACGTCAAGATTTAGTACCATGTGTGGTTTATGGTGGAGAAGAACAAATTCAATTCTCAGTTGAGCAAAAAGATTTCAAACCTCTTCTTTTCACTCCAGACACTCACTATATCAATTTAAACATTAATGGCAAGGAAATTAGAGCAATCTTACAAGACATCCAATATCACCCAGTATCAGATGAGGTATTACATGCAGATTTCTTAAGAATTTTCGATGACAAACCAATTACAACCCTTATTCCTGTTAACCCAATTGGGGTTGCTCCTGGAGTATTGCAAGGGGGTAAATTAGTAACTAAATTACGTAAATTAAGAATTAAAGGGCTTCCTGATAATATACCACAACACATTGACATTGATATTTCAAAACTTGAAATAGGAAATAGTATTAGAGTTGAAAAACTTGAATTAGAAAACGTTGAATGTTTGGAAAACAAGTCTTCTATCGTTCTTTGGGTTAAACCAACTCGTCAATCTTCAAAAGGTTAATAAATAATATTATTTATCAATATAAAATAGTGAGTAGTATAATTACTATTCACTATTTTTGCTTATAAAACTTAGCAATAACAGAAAATGAAATACTTAATAATTGGGCTTGGAAATATAGGTTCGGAATATGAGATTACAAGACATAATATTGGATTTATGGCTTTAGATAGTATTCTTAAAGCAAATCAAGGTGAGAAATTCACCTTAGAACGCCATGCTTATATTTCTCAAATCAAACATAAGGGGAGAACTATTATATTGGCAAAGCCAACAACCTATGTGAATTTAAGTGGAAAGGCTTTTAAGTATTGGATGGATAAAGAGAATATCCCTTTAGAAAATATATTGGTAATAGTAGATGATATTGCTTTGGAATTAGGTCAAATCCGTATGAGGATGAATGGTGGAGATGGAGGACATAATGGATTAAAAGATATAATATCAACTCTTGGACATAATAAATTCAATCGTTTACGCTTTGGAATTGGCAATGATTTTTCAAGGGGCAAGCAAGTTGATTTTGTTCTTGGGCAGTGGTCGGAAGGCGAGTTAGCTACAATTAATCTAAGATTTGAACTACTAAATGATATTGTAAAATCCTTCTCAACTATTGGCATGGATAGGACTATGAATGCATTCAACGGGAAGTAAAAAGGTATAAAGGTAAAAGTAAGAGTTTATTCTTTTTTAGATTTCTTTAGAGTAAAACCAAAGACTGTACCTTGTCCGAGTTTACTTCTAATATTAATTGTTTGGTCATGTGCTTCGATAATATGCTTTACAATCGACAAGCCTAAGCCTGTCCCTCCAAACTGACGCGAACGCGCCTTGTCAGTACGATAAAACCTCTCAAAAACTCTGTCAACATCCTTCTCGTCAATACCTATTCCATGGTCAGAAATCTCTATTAGTAATTGGTCATCCATATCAAAGGTTTTAATTCTTACCTCTCCCCCATTATCCTTAGAATATTTAATCCCATTTTCAATAAGATTTACAATAACCTGGCGTATCTTCTCCCTATCAGCAATAACAAAATATGGCTCTGGATTTGCCGCAACAACCGAAACCTTTCTTTCCTTTGCCTTTAGTTCAAGGTGTTCAATCACCTCTTGAATCAATGCAGAAATATCGAAGTTTATAATATTTAAAGGAAATTCTCCCTGCTCTAACTGAGAAATAGCATCAAGGTCTTGAACAATATCAATCATTCTGTCAATACCTGCTTCAGCTCTCTGAAGATATTTTAGACTAAGGTTTTTATCCTCAATTCCTCCTTCCAAAAGTGTTGACACATAACCCTGTATAGTAAAAATAGGAGTTCTAAGTTCATGCGCAACATTGCCAATATAATCTTTTCGGAACTTCTCTAAGGCTATCATATTATTCATCTTCTCATTATCATCCTCCATCCATTGTTCCACTTCCTTATTAACATCATCAAGGCTAAGAGATGAGGATTTTATTCTTTGACGAAGGTCTTTTTTTGAAACTTTATAGCTATAGATATTCTTATATATGGTTCTTACCTTTTCGTAGATTTCTTTCCTTATAAAATATCTGATAAAAATATAGTTTAGAATAAAAAAGGCAATACTATATATAAGTGCTGAAAGGAAATAATCCTCCTTTGAAACAAAACTTAGAACTATTACTCCAAGAAAAAATAAAATCAGAGAGGAGAAAGCAAGTAAAGAGATAAGTAATCTATTTTTCATTTTCTTTTATTCTTCGTATTTATACCCTACTCCTTTATAAGTTTTTATATTTTCTATCTTAAGCTTTTCTCTAAGTTTTCTGATATGAACATCTATTGTTCTTTCTCCTACTATTACTCCATCATCCCAAACAGCAGAATAAATCTCATCCCTTGTAAATACTTTATTAGGTTTAGAGGCTAAGAAATAAAGCAATTCAAATTCTTTTTTTGATAAAGTAATTTCCTTACCTCCAATGCTAACTACGTATCTATCCTTATCAATTATTAAATCCGTCAATACTAATTGATTTGAATCTGAGTAAGATTGATTATTTGATAATTTAATAGTTTTACGTCTTAACAAAGCTGTAAGACGGGCTGAAAGTAATTTAGGTTTAATTGGTTTTGAAATATAATCATCTGCTCCTGCACTAAATCCTGCTAATTGAGAATAGTCTTCGTTTCTCGCAGTTAAAAATACTATCATGGTATTATCTAATTCCGTGATTTTTCTCAATTCCGCACATGTCTCTATTCCATCCATCTCTGGCATCATAACATCTAAGAGAATAATATCAGGGACAAAACTCTTTACTAAATTCAATGCTTGAATTCCAGATTCGGCAGTCTTTACTAAATAACCATCTTTTTCCAATGAAAAACTTAAGAATTCAATAATATCCAAATCATCATCTACTATTAATATAGATTTTTTATCATTCATAATTGACAATTATTTTCTTTATATGATTAAACACCTCAAAAGTAGGCAACCCCACAACATTATAATATGAACCTTCTATTTTCTCAATGCCAATACAACCAATCCATTGCTGAATTGCGTATCCTCCAGCCTTATCGTAAGGTTTATAATTATCTACATAGTATTCCTTCTCCCACAATTCTAATTTCTTAAAGTAAACTGTTGTAGATGCACTAAAAGATATTTCTTTTTTGTTTGTTTTCAAACAAACTCCAGTTATAACTAAATGTTTATTTTCAGAAAGTGAAGTAAGAAAATCAATAGCTTGATTGCGATTTTCAGGTTTTGAAATTGAATGACCATCTATAAAAACCATTGTATCGGCAGTTAGAAGGATTTCGTTATCATTTAGCAAAGAATAATCAAATCCTTTTGCTTTTTTTTCAGCAAGGTATTCTGGAATAATTCTATAATCTAAATCTAATGGGTAATCCTCATCAACATCAATAGGACAAGTCTCAACCTCGAATCCCATTTGTTTAATAAGCTCTAATCTTCTTGGGCTTTTAGAGGCTAAAAGGATTTTATAATCTAAAATATTAGAGAGATTTTCCATAGGCTAATCTCTAAAAATTCTTTTTTGAATTATCTTTTTTCTTCTCTTTAATAATTTCTTGAGATATTTTTTTGCCAGATTTATATTTTGTGATAGAAATCTTATTCCCATTCCCATCATAATTAGTCCATGTACCCTCTTGTTTACCTAATTTAAACTGACCCTTACCTAATAGATTCCCATTTTCAGTATATTCAGCCCATTTCCCATCTGGTTTGCCATTCTTAAAGCTTTGTTCTCTTAATAAGGCTCCTTGAAGATAATAGAATATAGATTTCCCATCTCTTTCTCCAAATTTGTAGTTAGATTTTTCAATCAATACACCATAAGGAGTAAATTTATTATACTCTCCGTCTAATTTACCATTCTTGTAATTAGCAATTATATATTTCTTTCCTGTTTCATCGAAAAGTGTTTCCTGACCATGTTTTAAGCCATTTGAATAATTCACTCTTGTCTTTATAATCCCATTTGGATAATAAGATATCCATTCTGAGCTCATCTTACCTTTAGTAAAACTACCTTTATCTTTAATTGAACCATCAGGATAATAACTTTCCCATTCCCCTTGTTCCAACCCATCTTCGTAATTGCCTTTCTGCAATACTTTTCCATCTTCATAATAGGTAGTCCATAGTCCTTGACGCTTGCCGTTTGAGTATTTACCTTTTCTCCAAAGTTCTGAAGTAGAATAAAAATACTCCCATTCTCCTTCTTCTAAATCATTTTTAAATTCTCCTTTGCTTCCTAATTTGCCGTTTTCTCTATAATAGTATTTCCAAAGCCCATTGCGTTTACCTTTTACTAAATTTCCCTCCATCTCCTTTTTTCCGCTCTCATACCACCAGATAACATCTCCTTCTAAAAGGTCTGAATTATACTCTCCCTCAAATTTTAATTTCCCGTCCTTATGAAATTCCTTATACTTCCCTTGCTTTTTAGAATCAATAATTTCTACCTTATAATGCAATTGACCATTACTATAATATTCTTGGTTTTCTCCTTGCTCAGAATATGTTTCTACTTTAAAAAGTTGACCATTTTCAAAATAATGATGCCATTGTCCTATTTTCCTTCCATTTTCATCATAGCTACCCTTGATTTGAATTTTGGAATTAGGATAATACCAAATCCACTCTCCAGTTCTTGTATCTTTATCAGTTTTAAACCCTTTTGTGGATACTTCCCCATTTTTCCAATATTCTGTATATGGAGTTTGAGCAATTAAGTTAAATGATGCTGAAAAAATTATCAGCAATAAAACAAGTTTCTTCATTATCTTGTATATATGATTTCTATCTTAGTTGGATTTGTATTATGTTTAGGTCCATTCAAAACAACTCTTGATGCAGTTGATATTCTGGAGTCAGGGAACAAGTAAATATGAGGATCCTTAATATTTCCATTCAAATAGTTTTGAAGATGTGAAGTAATTCTCATACGATAAGAATTATTCGCTTTATAAAATTTTCCATCAAAACTCTCTGCCTGAAAAGCATCATGAATATATACAAAATTTCCGTTATCATCTTTTCTATAAGCAACTAATCGAGATGGGAAATTATAGTAAAGATTATTATTAGAATAGTTTTCGTCTACAGGAATTGTTAATAAAACCTGATTAAATGCCCCTATATTTTGAGTTGAATCTTTATACCAATTCATTAAACTATCAATATTTAATTTGATATAACTAATACCCAAATTGCCTAAATACATTTTATTATTTAGAATAGCTCCTTGACAATCGATTGAATCGTTATATGATGTAAGTGTATTAAAACTTGAAATATCACTTGAGGAGAAATCATATTCAATATTTGAAAAACGTGTTGATTTATCATCAAATACGAAATTATATCTTAAAGTTTTATCGTTTCCATCCCTATAATACAAACTCATTCCTGAAAGAGAAGAATACATATCAAAATAAGTAATCATTCCATTTGCAGAAGAGCTTGATGTTGTTGTTGCTTTAATATAAAATCCTTTTATTTGATTTTTAAACTCTCCATTGCTTGGAATTGAACCAAGTGATAGTATTTTATTCATAAAAGCATTCCCCAGATTAACTCTTAGATGTGGCAATAAAGTATCTCCTCCAATTACCAAAGTTTGTTTAGGAGAAATATTGATAACTGAAGAATAAATTGGAGTTGGATTAATATTCAGTTTACTATTAGAATAATATGATACTGAATCAATAAAATCTTCTGTGATTTCATATACTTCAACCTTCATATCCATATTTTTAATTGATGTGTCTTTTGCAAATAGTCCTGTATAGGCCATTGTTAAGACAATAGAATCTGGCTTTGAATAGGTGGAAGAAGAAAAATCCTGACTATTTGTTGATAGACTTATCTGAGTAAAAATAGATGTAGTAAGTTTTCCAAATTCATTATCAGAATACTCTCCCATGGTCATATATCTGTAATTAGATGTCTTTAAGGAATCTCCTTCATGGAAATTAAAAGCCATTACTTTATTTAGTTTATGCCCATACACATTAACCCTATCAGAGTCTTCAACTAAATTCAAACCAAGGATTTCATCCTCATTGGTGCATGAAAAAAAGAATAAGGGTAGTAAAACTATTAATAAGAATTTTATTTTCTTCATTGAATTATATTTTTTGATATAGCAAGTAACGATAAATATTGTCTATTGTTGCATTTAGTTTTTATTAATCCTCCACAGGAATAATAATTTTGTCATAAAGTGCATTTAACTTTTCAACCTGTTCTTCAACTGGAGCATATTCAATAATATTTTTCTTGGTTTGGCGAACAAATTCCAATAGCTCTGGATTAATTTTATCACTCCCTAATACTATCCCATCAGCGTAAGATACTGCCGCCATCATAAAATTAAGATATGTAGGTTCTTTATAGAATTTCCAATCCTTTAAAGTTCCTCCATCTACTTTTAATTTTTTATATAGATTTTCACATAAACTATCTCCAAAATCATCATCGTAAAGAGTAATAACTATTTTACTTTTTGAGAATAAAGGATTATGTTTATATTCTGTTCTTTTAACATAGAACGGGATAAGACATGTAAACCAGCCTGTGCAATGTATTACCTGAGGTTGCCAATTAAGTTTTTTTATTGTTTCCAATACACCTCTTGAATAGAATATTGTTCTTTCATCGTTGTCAATAAACATTTTATTCTTTACATCATAAACATCATACCTTCTAAGGAAGAAGTCTTCATTATCTATAAAATAGACTTGCATTCTTGCAGGTTTGATTGATGCAACTTTTATAATAAGTGGGTGGTCTGCATTTTCAATAATTAGATTTATCCCTGAAAGTCTAATTACCTCATGTAATTGGTTTTTCCTCTCATTTATATTCCCAAACTTTGGCATAAAAGTTCGGATTTCTTTACCTTTTTCTTGTATGTATTGAGGTATATTTCTGCTTATTTTAGATAATTCGCTTCCATCTAAATATGGTAACATCTCTTGATTTACAAATAGTACTCTTCCCTTTGCCATGTCTTTTTTATTTGATTACTTGCAAAGATACGATTTTTTTATGAGATAATAAAAATGAAGATATTAATAATAATTTATTTTACATCGCTTTATCGCCTAACATGGGGACAAAACTAAAATCTCCAAAATCTTCTCTTTTAGCTTCAAATTCAGAAATTTTAGTAATCCTTGTCATAACCTGAGTTTTCTCTCCTAATGGAATTACCATATATCCTCCAATTTTTAATTGCATAAATAAGTCTTTTGGCAATTCTTGAGCTCCACATGTTATTAGAATTTTATCAAATGGGGAAAATTGAACAAGCCCCTTATATCCATCCCCAAAGAAACATCGTGAATTGTATTTCAATAGCTTGATTACCGAAGATGCTCTAATATGAAGTGGTTTATGTCTCTCAATAGAATAAACCCTTGTAGAAATCTCACTTAAAACACAGGTTTGATAGCCTGAACCTGTCCCTATTTCCAATACCTTATCGGTTTTCTTTAATTCCAAAAGCTGAGTTTGAAATGCTACAGTATATGGTTGGCTTATGGTTTGGTCGCATCCAATAGGTAATGCTTTATCGATATATGCAAGATTATCTAATGATGAATCCAAGAATATATGACGAGGGATTTTGCCAATTGCATCCAATACTGCCTTATCTGTTATTCCCTTTGTAATAAGTTCCTCTACAAGTGCTTTCCTTAATCCCTTATGCTTAAAACTATCTCTTATCATTTATGGAGTTTTTCTTCTAACGAATGGCGAATTTACAAAATAAAATCCATATAATGCTTTATGGAGAAAGAAAAAAGGTTTATTTTTGCTACTTAGTTCTGGGTATTAAATAATATATATCTGGATTAATCGTTGTATTTGAAGATTATATTTTTTTATTATGAGAAAAAAACTACTTCCTGTTTTTTTAGGTATTCTAAGCATAATTGGCTTTGGTTCTTGCAGTAATTTCGAGGGCAATCAGGAAATACCTTCCTATATTAAGATAGATGCTATAAATTTAGTCCAAAATAATAATATCCCACAGAGTTCTATCGAAGGTTTCAATACTTCTTTGATTACCGATGTATGGATTTATGTGGATAATATTAATATTGGTGCGTTTACTCTACCTTGTGAAATCCCAATTTTAGAAGAAGGAAGCCACAAGATTGATATCCGACCTGGAGTTAAGTTAAATGGTATTGCTATGACCAGAGCAGAATATCCTTTCTATTCTTATTATTCTCAAACACATAATCTAATCCCTGGCAAAACTATTGATTTTGGCTCCTTAGAGGTTAAGTATAATGATATTCTTACTAAATTCTCGCTTATTGAGTTGTTCGAAAGCCCTTCAATTGAGTTTACTACTGACGGAGTTAATCCAGATTCGACAAATTTAATTACAAAAATTAATCATATTGACTCTGTCGAGTATGGTTCATATTGCGGTGCAATGTATTTAGGTAAAAATCAAGCCTCTTACAAGATAATTACCGATTCAATGTATGTTACAAATAAAGATGTATTGATACTTGAATTAGATTATTGGTGTAATATTCCTTTTGATATTGGAATTAAAGGAAAAACTTCTTCTGGCTCGAAGGATTATTATATAAATGCGATGAGGGTTAATGCAAATTCTAATAAGGGTTGGCAAAAAATCTATGTAGTAATGGGCAAGGTTTGGCAACAACTTTTCTACCCTGATACTTTCCGTGTCTTTTTTTCTCCAGCTAACCCAAATAATATTGATAATGGTTGGGTTTATATCGATAATGTAAAACTTATTCACAAACCTAATTTCTAAAAACCTCAACTCTTAAGATATGAATAGAAAAATTCATGGTGCAAAATATGTCATATCAGATATATTCTCAGCTCTTTTTGCTTGGGCTTTATTTTTTGTATTCAGAAAAACCACTATAGAAACTGGGGATTTTGATGATATCAATAATGTTTTTGCAGATTCTAATTTCTATATTGGCTTAGCATTTCTTCCCTTGTTTTGGGTTTTTCTTTATTTTTTACAAGGCACTTATATCGACCCCTATCGAAAATCAAGACTTAGAGAATTGGAGCAAACTCTATGGATTAGCTTTGTTGGAATAATTATTATTTTCTTTGCACTTCTTCTTGACGACCATATCCAATCTTATAAAAATTACTATATCTCTTTTGCAATGCTTTTCATGGCTCATTTTACTCTTACCTATATTCCTCGACTTATAATCACTACAAGAACTGCCAATAAAATTCATTCTAAAAAAATTGGCTTTCCAACGCTTATTATTGGGAATAATGGAGAGGCTATAAAAATCTTTAAGACTATTGAAAACCAAGAGATATCCTCTGGAAATAAATTTATTGGCTATGTAAACATTGACAATACTGATACTGAACTCTCTAATTACCTTCCTTATCTTGGTAAATTTGAAAACCTTTTTGAGATAATTGAGAAATGGAAGATTGAAGAAATAATTATTGCTGTAGAAAAAGAAAATGAGCCAAATTTGCATAAGATAATTACAGATATTGAAGCTAAGAGCAATGTTTTAATTAAAATACCTGCTGACACTAAGGATATCCTCCTTGGAAGGGTAAAGATGAGTGCAATTTTCCAAACTCCTTTAGTTCTCGTTTCTAATGAAGTGATGTCTAATATGTATAAATTATCCAAGAGAGTAATGGATATTGTTTTTTCACTTATTGCAATGATAATACTTTTACCAATTTATATTATTACTGGAATAATTGTATATACTACATCAAAGGGTCCAATATTCTATAAACAAGAAAGAATTGGTTATAAGGGTAAATCATTCTATATGCATAAATTTCGCTCTATGTATATGAATGCTGAGAATGGCACTCCTATGCTTTCGAGCGATAATGACTCAAGAATTACTCCCTTTGGGAAATTTATGCGTAAGGTTCGGTTGGACGAGATACCGCAATTCTATAATGTATTAAAGGGGACTATGAGTCTTGTGGGTCCAAGACCTGAACGTCAGTTTTTCATTGAACAAATAGTAAAGCAAGCTCCAGAATACAGACTCCTGCATAAGGTTAAGCCTGGTATTACCTCTTGGGGACAGGTAAAATTTGGATATGCTGAGAATGTGGATGAGATGATAGAAAGGCTTCAATACGATTTAATCTACATAGAGAACCTTTCAATAGCCACAGATATTAAAATTCTTCTTTATACCTTTGTAATAATCTTCCAAGGAAGAGGAAAATAATTCATAATCAAGTGTTTTATTCACTCTTCTTAACCCTTTCTTAATTAACATTTGAGTTAAGAAAACTAACTCTTGATTCTACGGAAATAGAATCAAATTACATTTTTTTAGAATCAAGAGTTAGTTTTCTGTAATTTGATTCTATTTCGCTGGAATTTGATTCTATTTTTGAATAAACCTTACTTGGTCAAATTTTACATCTACTTACTTGTTTTTTCTTGCAATTATATATTCTGCAAAACCTGTTATATCCCATAGTGTTCCTCCTCGAATATAACCTTTAAAGAGCAATTGATATACTACTTTTATTGGGATTAGCAAATTGGTTAAAAGGCGTTTTCTTGTTCCGCATCTAAGGATTTTTGTGTTATTTCTAATCAATAGATTTACCAATTCCGGCAAAGTATATACCCTGACATGGGTTGGATCGTCAAAGAAATTTAGAGTTTCTTGCATTGAAGGTAGAGAAAGACTTTTAACGGATGGATATTCTATGTAAATTATCCCTTCAGGCTTTAGTTTACTTAAGAACGATTCGATTACCCTATCTCCATTTGATAAATGCTCAATTATATGAGACATAATAATCAAATCATAAGAATTATCCTCAATATCATTGAAATCTAAAAGAGTTAAATCCTTTTGAAAGAATTTATCTATTGATTCAATATCCTTTTTATCATTATTATAGTTAAGATTAATATCCACAGCATGATAAGTGGATTGTGAAAACCAAGTTTTAGTAATACTTGGGCTATGACTCCCTGAACCAATATCCAGGATTTTTAAATCATTCCGCGTTATATACTTCTTTAGCATATATATTCTAAAAGGTTTTATCTTCATATTTTTGGAATTAAAATTAAAAGATTTGATTTAAAACCAAAAAGACTGCTCAAAGGCAGTCTTTTGGTTTGAGAACTAAGATTAGTATCATCTTAGTATTCCCACATATCATCTTCGATATCAAAAACTTTATCACTTATTTTCTCACTTTCAGCCAAAGCATCTGCACCAATTAAATAAGTACCAATTGCTCTTTCATATCTGTTAGATTCTCTAATAATATAGCTTGTGAAATATCTTTTTATAAATATATCATCATAGCTTCTTCTCTCAGCATTATTTCTTTCGTTAAATACTTCAACGTTAGCGAGCAATTCTCTTACCTCTGTGTCATTATATCTTACCCAGAATAATGGAATTGGAATAGGAGCAGAACCCTCTTCTTTAATTTGATAGTAGATTGGTGAGAAACCAGAGATTCTAACATCCATTACAGAACGGTTTTTATCAATAAACCAATCCTCTTTTAAACGAAGAGTCCTTATATCTTCATTAGAAATATTTCTTTCGATTAATGAATCTATTAACTGAATTGTTCCATCCATATCCATCCTCTCAATAGTTGTTGAGATTGGAGGAGTAAAACTCTTTTTCAAAGAAGGCCAATCAGTAATTTCTCTTTTGAACTCATCATCCTCATATATCTTTATCTTCCCTTCAAGTATAGCAGTTTCAAGAGCATAAAACAAATTTACTTTTCCTTGTTCTGGATCAAGAGGATAATAGAATACTTGATTCATTTTTTCTCTAAAATCAATAACTCTCCAAATTCTCCATTCCCAAACCACATCTGCTTCTCTTACATAAGGAAACTCAAATGGTTTGATTTGTTTATGATAAATCTTATCGTAAAATCCATCTCTTGCAACTTGATTTTGTTCATCCAAGATTTGAGCGGATAAATTCACGCTAACCAAACTTAATATCGCAAATGCGATTAATGCTATCTTTTTCATTGCATTTATTGTTTTAATTACAATCTAATTTATTACTGAATAGTGAAAATCATTTGTGGATTAGCCACAGCTTTTTCACCATCAGGTCCCTTTGCTCTAATTCCTTCAATATATACCTTATGTCCTCTTCTAAGACGGTTAATTTGAGCTAACATTTCAGGAGTAAAGCGACTTCCTCTTGCTACAAGTGGTGCTTGTCCGTCTCCACCAGTATTGAAGGTCATCGTAAATTCAGTTACTTGGTAGGTTACAGGGAAATCAAACCCTTCCATAACAACTCTAAGACCTCCCTGAGCTAATAAAATTTCCTTAGCAATTCTTCCTCCATCAGAAGCTCCAACCTGAGCCTTAGGTTTCGGGATAGTTTTTACACGAAAATTCATTGAACCCATTGGCATTCTTTTTCCATTGAAATTTGCTGCAACATTAATAGTAGCTGCTTGTTGAGTCTTTACATTTACAACATATTCTCCTGGTTTAACCTTAGTAATTGTTGCACCTCCACCACCAGTGATTGATGGTTCTATACTCTCAGCAGATGCACCAGGAACTGAAATTGAGACTGGGTTATCAACTCCTATATAGAATACATTCATCTTGGTTGGAGAAATTGTTGCAGAAGGAGCTGCTACGAAATATTCTCCTGAGAAAGGATGAGCCTCTTCACCTGTTTCTTTCTTTACAAATATAGTTCCTGAGTATTTTCTTGGACCTACTGCAGTTGCAGGGAAACGTAGTTTTACGACTCCTGAATCTCCAATATAATTATTTCCAGCAACATCTGCTCTTAATTCTGTTCTTGAATCATAAGCAGAAACAAAAACCTCAGCTTCATAAGCATCACCTTGCATTACATAAGTTGATTTATGCACTACCATTGGACGAACAGCATCAAACTTAAAGTCATCCTTACTAACAGCAGTATAAAGATTATTTACAATATCAAATTCAGCACTTTGAATTTCTGATTTGAATTTATTTAATAATACTAAGTCCGCAATTGTAATAGTATGGAAGAAATTATACATTTGCCAATTTAACTCCTGACCACTCTTGCCTTTAAATTTACCTTGAGTATTTATTTGTATTTTCTTTAACTGTTCTCTAAAACTTGGATCAGCTAATTCAATCATTTTTGCCTGATATGCTTCAATCTTCTTTCTTAACTCCATTGCCTTAGCTCCAGAGCCATCCTCAGACTGACCAATAAAATAATTTGTAGCTATACTATAATTATCTTTTTTCTTAATCATATCATGACCAAAATCATCAAGTAATTTCTTAGCCTCAGCTGGACCTCCTTTAAGATCTTCTACTATAGCAACTAATTCGTATTTAATACTATCAATATAGTCAAGCATCTGCTTAGTTTCTTTTCTAACTTGTTGAGCTTTCTGCCAGTTTGGACCTACTTTTTCTGGATTACCAATAAATGCTTGCTCAAATGAATAGTAAGAACTTTCCACTTTCTTTGAAAACAATTGATTTGTCTTCTCAACTGAGTCTCCTACAGTAACAAAAGCCTGGAGAATTTCAACAGATACATTTAATGCTAACATAGCTGTTAGTACTAAATACATCATTGAAATCATTCTCTGCCTTGGCGTTTCGGGACAATTCGTTGCACCCATAATCTATTCTATTTTCAATTTAATAATTCAATTAATTAATTCTTTGCTTATGCTCTTGTTTGCATTGCTGCTAACATGTTTCCATAAATATCATTCAAAGCAGTAACCTTCTTTGAAAGAGCATTTACCTGTTCCTTATATCTAAGAACATTTTCAGCTGTATCTGCAAAGTTAACAACTAAATTATCAATTTTTTCCTGAACTTGTTTTGTTGATTCTAATTGAATTGTAGAATTTTGAATTTGTAATTCGTACAATGCATTAATAGAAGAAAGGCTTGAAGCCATTGTTTTCAATTCTTCTAAATAGGATGATTCTCCATTTGAAAGAGCAGTAGCTGTTTCTTTGTAAATATTTGAAAGAGTCGAAACAGCTGATGTTGCATCTTGAACAGAAGCTAAATACTCACCAGAAACCATCAAATCTTTATTTAGATAATCTGAAGTTTTCTTATAAGATGAAGATAATTCTGCTGCACTTTCTGATGCTCCTTCAATATTTCTAATAAAATTATCTGTAGCAATTGTAGCATTTGCTACTGTTCCTAATTGTCCAGCTGTTTCAGAAAGGTCTTTCAATCCCTTTCCTAAACTCTCAATCAATTCTGGTCCAATCTTTGCATTAGATAACATCTGGTCTAAAGCTTGAGTTGTAGAGCCTATTGTTAGTCCAGCCTCAACACCTAATTCCTCGTGTTTGTTTTTTCTCTTTTTTCTTCTTTCTTCAGAATCTGGATCTTCCATACCTGCAAGTTCTGGATAAGCCAAGCTCCAATCGTACTCAACGTGAAGCGGCTCAAAAGCAGAAACGAAGAAAATTATCGCCTCGCAACCCATCCCTAAAGTTAATAACTCACCTGCAAATGGCCAGTGTTGAATTTTGAATAACGCACCAACAATTACCGCAGATGCACCAATACCGTATAATTTTGCAGCAATATTTTTATAAGCCTTACTTCTTACTATACTATCTAAGCCCATAATTTTTATTTTTTTGATTATATATTTTAATTCAATTAATATTTGTAAACGTTTGAAGATGTCTTAGGGTTATCTCCTCTTTGTCTTCCGATATAAGATTGAACACAACGGAATCCAACATAGCTCTTTCCAGAATCTTGGAATTCATATGTACGAGTAGCAGTTTGAATAAAATGTTTTTGATCTTTCCAAGAACCACCTCTAATTACTTTTCTCTTCATAACAGGATTTTCATCTTCTGTTGCAGTATATCTTGCTACTTGACTTAAATCATGTGCATAGTTATATGCTGAAGGGTTAAAGGTATCCTCACACCATTCAGATACATTCCCTGCCATATCATAAAGACCAAAATCGTTTGGAGCATAATGGGCAACTATAATAGGTGTAATACCTCCATCATTATCATAATTACCTCTCATAGGTTTATAGTTAGCTATAAAACATCCCTTACCATTTCTTACATAAGGACCTCCCCATGGGTAAGCTCCACCAACACCACCACCTCTTGCAGCATATTCCCATTCTGCTTCAGTTGGCAAACGGAAATCTTCCATTCTCGAATAACTATTAGCTTCTAAATAATTATTCATCATTAATGTTCTCCACACAGAGAAAGCCTTAGCTTGTCTGTAAGTAACACCTACAACTGGATAATTATCATAAACAACATGTGAGAAATATGATCTGGTTAAGTTGTCATTATACGAGTACGCATAATCATGAACCCAACAAAGAGTATCAGGGTAAACATTTATCACTTCTCTTTTAATTACTTGACTTCTGTTTCTGAGCCCCTGAGGACGTCCTGAGAATGCAGAACCATGATACTCTGAACTTAATTGTTGACCAGAATTATCTTTTTGTGCCGCAAGACTTTGATCTATCCAAAAATACTCGTAATTTAGTTTTTGAATATCATATTGAAGTCTATTATAATATCTCTCATCTTGTTGTATAAACAATGAAGATAATACATCTCTCTCGTCAATATCCTTCATTGTCCAATCAATCTCCGCTTCCCAATTAATCATTGGAACAGGATAATCTTCACCATATTGGTCTGCTTCGATTAAATACGTTTCAGGATTAAGATCTCCTAATAAACGATATGCGATTGAGTCTCTAACCCAATAAACAAACTGTCTATATTCATTATTAGTTATTTCTGTTTCATCCATCCAGAAAGAAGCAACTTGTACAGTTTTTGGTTGTCGATTTTGAGTATTATAAATATCTTCATCTGCAGAGCCCATCATAAAACTACCCTGAGGCACTTCTACCATCCCATATGGTTGCATATCTTCAAAAATTGGTCTATCCTGTACTCCTACAAGTTCACCATTATCAGATGTACCACAGCCTATTGCTAAATAAACTACAGAGGCAAATAAAATGATTCTTTTCATATTTTGAAATTTTTGATTTCTACTATAAACGTATTTTAAATATATATGTTTCAATTTTTATTTAGTTTCTTCTTGTATTTCTATAACTTGTTGGAGGTTTAGGTGGGTTCTCAACTTTAAAGCAATATCTAACAAAAACATCTAATGAACCTACACCTTGAGTTGATAATCTTGAAGTTGGTAAATCGTAAGCTAATCCAAATTTAAATCCCCCTACACTTAAACCACCCATTACACTAATTGCATCTTGTAATCTATAATTCATTCCTCCCCAAAATTTATGTTGATATTCTAATAAACAACTTGCGTCTACCTGCATAGATGAAAACTCAGTTTTTATTAACACTGAAGGCAACACTCTTAGAGATGGATTTGATGGTACTGTCCAATCATATCCAGCCATAACATAATAATGTCTTCTATGTTCCCAATTTAGTTTTTCACTTTTTGTTTCTAATAATTTTGCAGAGGAAAGTCCTATATACAATTTTCCAGGAACTTGGTAATAAACTCCAAATCCTAAGTCAAACATAAAATCATCATTTGATGAATTAGCTAAAACTGGATCATTTGATTGACCTATATTGTCTAAATCATCATATTGATCCGAACCAATTAATTTAGATCTATCAAGAGTAGAATTGAATAATTGAGCCTCTAATCCAAAAGCCAGATTACCTGTAGGCAATTCAAATCGATAAGCATAATCAAGTTTTACAAATGTTTGATTCCAATATCCAATCTTATCAGAAATAATTGTTGCTCCTAAACCTCCTCTAAGAAAAGATACGGGAGCATCTATAGAAAAATTAATTGTCTGAGGTGTAGAAGGAGCTCCTCCGGATACATCCATTAAATCAAGTCCCATCCATTGATTTCGATAAAAACTGGTTAAACATATTGCACCATTACTCCCTGCATAAGCTGGATTATACGATAAACGGTTAAACATGTATTGTGTGAATTGAGGCTCTTGTTGAGCTACTCCAAATAATGGAATAGTCCCCAAAAGGATTAACAAATAAGCTCTAACATATTTGTTTAATAAAAACATGATTTGTCGTCTATACATAGTTCAAAAATATAAAACTAGCTCATGCTAAAAGTAGCAATTATTATACGTTTAATCTTAATTACCAGCACTATAAATAAATACACCAATAATTTATCACACAAAGCCGTCATGCAAAAGTAAAAAAAAATAGTTTAATATAAAATTAATCTTCATTTTTCTTTTCTAAAATGTGTGCTATTGGGTACCTTTTTCTTATTTCTTTCAATGCAATTATGGCTGTTTGTTCCGAAATAAAGGGACCAATATTTATATTATAATAATCTGATTCATTAATTTTTACAGCTCTTGTTATATGCTTATATTTATTAGGCAATTGCCTAATAATTTTTCTCGCATGAGTTTTATTATTCGCTTTAATTATTCTTATATTAAATGCAAAGATATAATTTTCATTGATATTATTAGCATTTGAGAAAATTATTGAATCAAAAATCGCATTTTTCAAGCTGTCAATTTCATTTTTTCTGTCAAATAAATTAAAGATTTCCTCTTGCTTTTGCCATAGTTCGGTATAATCCTTATTTAAGATTTCAAGTCTTACAGGGATCACACCAGATTCAATCATCTTTAATCTTTTTGCGGCAATTAAAGTCAAATCAATTACTCTTTGTTTTGGACATCTATCATTTATTCTTACAATAATCGATCTTTGGTTCTTTTTATTTGTTACTCTGACAATTGTATGAAGAGGCAAACTATTGTGTGCTGCAGTGTACTTGGTTTGAGAAAAGACTTCTCCTGAGGAAGTTTTTCTGTTTACAAACTTATGATGATAATAAGTTGCCTTTCTATTATCTCTAATATCTTTATCATTTACTTGTGAAAATACGAGTAATGGGGTAATAATAATTAAAATAAAAAGACAAACTATTATTTTTCTTACCATTCTATTGCATCTTCGTGAAACCATGTATTTTGTAACCTCATAACCTGCTCAATTATATCTCTAACACAACCATGACCACCATTCTTATGTGAAATATAGTCTGCTACTGATTTAATTTCTTCAACAGCATCTGCAGGACAGGTACTAACTCCTGCCTCTATCATAGCATCATAATCAGGGATATCATCTCCCATATATAAAACTTCTTCCTTTTTCAATCCTTTTGATTCCACATAATCAAGAAATAGTTGCTTCTTCCTATGAGAGCCTAAAAACACATCCTTTACTCCCAACATCTCCATTCTTGCCTGAATACTATCGCCTTTACCTCCAGATATTACAGCTATCTCATATCCCTTTCTAATTGCATATTGGAGAGCATAACCATCTTTTACATTTCCGCTTCTAAGTAAAAGTCTTTGATCTGCAACCCATATAAACCCATCTGTCATTACTCCATCATAATCAAATACAAACGCCTTTATCTTATTTAGTTTTTCTTTATAATTCATTTTCTAATAGTAGTTTTTCTTTATTAAATAATTCTGTACATAATCCTCTACTCCCTCTTCCAAAGAAGTAAAGCCTTGTGTATATCCTTGGGAAAGTAGTTTACTCATATTTGCCTGGGTATAGTATTGGTATTTCTCTCTAATATCTTCTGGGATGTCGATAAATTCAATATTTATTTCTCTTTCCATAGCTTTAAAAGTAGAACAAGCTAAATCATAAAAACTTCTTGCTTTACCAGTGCCTAAATTATATATACCTGATTCTTTCCTTTCTTTCATCATAAAGAATAAGACATTAACTAAGTCCTTTACATATATAAAGTCTCTTAATTGGTAACCATCTTTATATTCTTTCCTATGCGAGCGGAATAATTTTACGAAACCCTTATCACTTATCTGATTAAAGCTATGATAAATTACTGAAGCCATTCTATCTTTATGATACTCATTTGGACCATAAACATTGAAAAACTTAAACCCAGCCCAAAACTCAGGAGTATTTTCTTGTTCTAATACCCATAAATCAAAGTCTTGCTTACTTTTACCATAAGGATTAAGGGGTTTTAGATTAGGAATTATACTATGATTATCATCGTATCCTAATTCTCCATCTCCATAGGTAGCTGCCGATGATGCATATATTAATGGTATATTATTCTGCGAACAAATAGTCCATATTTTCTTAGAATAATCAAGATTTAACTCTCTAAACACATCCCAATTAAACTCTGCAGTATCCGTTCTTGCACCAATATGATATACCTCATTAACCATAGAATGATTTATCTCAAACCAGGAAAGAAAATCTTTTCTATCTATCTTTTGTTTATAGATTAAATTTGAATAGTTATTTCCCTTATATATTTTAGTGAAATCATCTACAATTATTATATCCTTCTCCCCTTCTCTATTAAGTTTACTGAGCATACAACTGCCAATAAAACCAGAGGCTCCTGTTATTACTATCATATTTATGTTTTGTTTATTTCTAATCTATCGTATTTGGAAATATAATCAATCATCCATTCATATACTTCCTTCCAACCCTTCCAATCATATCTATTGCTAAGAGATTCATTATGCCAAAGGCTAATAAAATAACCATCAACACTTCTAACCTCATCAATTAGGTTTTTAATTTGACTTTTGGCTTCTTGTGGAGATAACTTTAAATATGTTTTCAAAGCTGTATCCATAATAACAAACGGGAATAATCTAAGTTTTGTTTCATAGTCATATTCCAAGTCATAGAAATTAAAACCATTGGAAATACCTGCTCTAAACCCTGTACAAGCAGAATATCCCATTGAAAAATCTTCCGTTATCTTGTTTTCAATTAATACTCTAAAGGAATTTGGAAGAGAAAAACGAAGATAATGAAACCTGCTTCTATAAATTGGTTTGTTAATTACTGACTTTAGTTTCTTTAATTGATTCTTCAATAATTCCGGCTCATCATAGGATGCATAAGAGGGGTGTATACCTACCTTTGCATAGTCGCATAGGTTTTTAACCAATTGTTGAAACTTCCTATTTTCAGAAGATATATTCTTGTCATACTTTCCATAACGCCCAAAAAGAACAAAGAATATAGTCTTAAAATGATATTTACTCATTAATGAAAAAAGGTAATTGAAATTATCAAAAGGATCCATCTCTTTCTTTCTAATAACGTTTATCTTATAAATTACCTCTGATAAATCTCCCCTAAACAAATCTCTTAACATTCCCCACCCAATTCTTAACCACGATTTTTCCAATACAGAATATGCAGAATCAACATCTATAGTGTTTAAAAATCTAAAAACTTTAGGATTATCTATTTGTAGATTTGGGTAGAAACTCTTTAGTTTTTCTTCTAAATGCTTAGCCCAAATATTTACAATAGGTTTATTTAGAAATCCATTCTTATAGGCAAAGCTCTCCTGTGGACGAAATCTACCGTGGGAATCTTGAATATATGGAAGATATTCCTCGTATCTTGAAACAAAATAGAAAATAGATGCAAAGACATCGAAATTAAGTTCCGAACTCTTTGAATACGTTTTAAAAATTGCTGGGAAACCATTTGAATTAAAGCATTCAATAAATTTATCCTCAATAATAGTTTCAAATAATAACTCCTTGGAATATATAAAAAACTCATCACTTATCTTCTTCTTAGAATATGATAGCTTAAAACCCTCGTGGGAAGAAAAATCCTTTTTGTTATTGGTAATACTATATTTTATGCCCAGAATATCCTCAAAGACCAGGTTTAGAGTATAACCTAATCTATTAGTAAGTCTGTCTACATAAATTAATAGCATATATTTTATCTTAGTTCAAAATTCTCTCCAAGGTATTTCTTCCTTACCTGCTCATCTGCTGCAAGCTCTTCTGGAGTCCCTGATTTCAATACATTACCCTCAAATAATAAATAAGCTCTATTAGTTATAGTAAGAGTTTCATGTACATTATGGTCAGTTATCAATACTCCTATATTCCTATCCTTAAGCTTTTTAACTATTAATTGGATATCCGAAACAGCTATTGGGTCTACTCCAGCAAAGGGTTCATCCAAAAGAATAAACTTAGGATCTGCTGCAAGGGCTCTTGCAATTTCTGTTCTTCTTCTCTCTCCTCCCGATAATTGGTTACCCTTGCTTTTTCTAATATGAGTTAGGCTAAACTCCTCAAGCAAATCTTCCATTATCTTATATCTTTCATCCTTTGTAAGCTTACGAAATTCTAAAACCGATAATATATTGTCTTCAACCGATAATGTCCTAAATACCGAAGCCTCTTGAGCCAAGTATCCAACTCCATGTTGAGCTCTTTGGTACATTGGCATCTCGGTAATATCCATATCATCCAAGAATATTCTTCCACTAAAAGGTTTTATTAACCCTACCATCATATAGAAAGTGGTGGTTTTCCCCGCTCCATTAGGACCAAGCAAACCAACTATTTCTCCCTGATTTACATCAATCGAAACACCTTTAACAACTACCCTCTTGCCGTATTTCTTAACTATATTCTCTGTTCTAAGTATCATTTTACCTCTTTAAGATGATATTTTTTATTTAGCAAAGGTAAATAATTTATTTCAAAAACCTATCTTTGCAAATATATTTATATTCTATTTTAAGACAGAGAAGGATGAATTTATTTAAACTAAAACACTGGTTTATACATATTTTAAAAGCCAAAAACGAATATTCAATACACTCTCCATTTATGTTTGAATTATATTATTCCTGCATTAAAAACAAATCCAAACAAATAGAAAAACTAATTATTTCACTGGGAAAACACTACTCAAAGGATAATATTAATATAGTTAATAATATAGAAGAGATAATTGAAATACTACCCAAGAGTGAGGATAAAATCCTTATCTACCCTTCTCAATACAAGAATAAATCAAGGGAAACGGAATTTAAAGAGATTATCAATAGCCCTAATACAAGGGTTATTGTGGATTTATTTAGCTTGGCTCTAATTATCAATAACCCTAAATTAAAAAAACAATACTATAGGCTTAGATAGTCAATAGCTAATTCTCTCTAATGATTTAATTTGTCATTTTATTTTTAAGTAGTAATTTTGCAGAATGGAAATTGCTGCTTTGGTATCGGGAGGAGTGGATAGTTCAGTAACTGTTCACCAACTTAAGGAAATGGGTTATAATCCTACTATATTCTATATTAAGATAGGTATGGAGGATAAGGACGGTTATATCGACTGCCCTTCGGAAGAGGATATTGAGATTACAAGTTATATTGCAAAGAAATACGGCTTAAAATTTGAAATAGTATCACTTCATAAAGAGTATTGGGAGGATGTTGTTTCCTACACCATTGAGTCTGTTAAAAGAGGGCTTACCCCTAATCCTGATATTATGTGCAACAAGCTAATTAAGTTTGGAAGCTTTGAAAGGAAGTGGGGAAAGGATTTTGATAAGATTTCAACAGGACATTATTGCAATACTACTATTATCGATAATAAGACCTATCTCTCAACTGCAAAGGACAAAACCAAAGACCAAACCTATTTCCTTGGTCAGCTAAACTATCTTCAAGTCTCAAAACTTATGTTCCCTATAGGCAGTTTGCTTAAGAGTGAGGTTAGGGAAATTGCAAGAGAAAACAGACTTCCATCGGCTGAAAGAAAGGATAGCCAAGGGATTTGTTTCTTGGGAAAGATTCATTATAACGATTTTATAGAAAGATATTTAGGAAAGAAACAAGGTAAGATAATTGAGCTTGAGACAAGGAAAATCCTTGGCTCTCATAATGGATACTGGTTTCATACCATTGGGCAGAGGAAGGGTCTTGGGCTTAGTGGAGGACCTTGGTTTGTGGTTAAGAAAGATATGGAGGAGAATATTCTCTATGTATCACAAGGCTACGACCCTCAAACCCAATACGGAAAAATAGTAAACCTAAACGGATTTCAATATATTACAGAGGATTGTTTCGGAGATTTCGAAGGAGAAAAAGAAGTTTTATTCAAGATAAGACATACCCCTGATTTCACCAAAGGAAGGCTTAGCAAGATAAACGATATTTACAGAATAGAGTCTGAAGAAAAGATTCAAGGCATTGCATCAGGACAATTTGGAGTAATCTACGACAATAA
>Ga0265293_10003972_pt1 | contig 26741 bp, 16 predicted proteins | sample Munlanlewell138R_FD_192505 | JGI IMG/M metagenome (GOLD analysis project Ga0265293, IMG submission 192505) | Leachate microbial communities from a municipal landfill in Southern Ontario, Canada - Leachate well 138R | ecosystem: Engineered > Solid waste > Landfill > Unclassified | place: Canada...
TTATTAAAAGATAGTTTTACCTTTTTTAATTTTACAGGTTTTGCATTAGTTCCAACTATGAAAATTTCGACAGCATCTATTGTTGTTGCTGCAATTACCACCTTAGTGACTATTTTGATATCTGCATTTGTACCTGCCAAGAGGGCTGCAAAAGCTTCTGCTATTGATTCGATTCGACAATCAACCGATATAAAGCTGACTTCAAAAAAAGTAAAAACCTCACGTATTACCCGAAAATTATTTGGAATGCCAGGAGATCTGGCAATGAAAAACTTCAAACGGAACAAACGCCGCTATAGAAGTACGGTTATATCACTTTTTATAAGTATTGTTTTATTTATCTCCACCTCCGCATTTTGCATGTACCTAGTAGGCGGTACAACAAGTGTCTATGAAGTCGAGAAGTTTGACTTATATTATAGTACGAATGAGAGAATACTCAGTGAACCCACACTGGAGGCTATTAATACTATTCTCAGAGTGGAAGAAATAACCGAAGGACAGCTAGTAAAACAAACTTTTGTGACAGCAGAGCTTTCAAAAGATATACTGATTGATACTGGGTCTGATGAAGAAGATGCTTCTGTGGTGCTTGCAATATACAGTATTGATCATGAAACATTTTCAAAATATGTCAAAAGTCTTGGGCTTGATGAAACTGAATTTTCTAACCCTGATATGCTTACAGGCATAATGATTGACAGGCAACATTATTATGATTATGAGGTGGAGAGATTTATTGATACGAACATGCTAAAAGAGAAAAAGCCTATGACATTTTCTATAGAGTTTACAATCGGAGACGGTAATGCGTTTCAAACAGATATTTATGTAGCAGCTTTTGCCCATGTGGCACCTTTTGCGATAAGGGATTATTCCAGCGGTAATTACTTAACTATATTAATTGATGAAGATATGATTGGAGATAAATTTGCCGATGTAGAAAGCCAATGGAGTAAACCGACATTGTACATGAAAGCAAATGATCCAAGAAAAGCAGAAAGTAGAGTAAAAGATATCCTTATAGATGCAGGGCTATCAACTTCGGGGTTATATAATGCAGCTGCAAATATGCAGCAGACAAAAAATATAATAACCGTTATGCAAGTGTTCTCATATGGGTTTATAACCTTGATTTCACTTATAGCCATAGCAAATGTATTCAACACTATATCAACCAACATAAATCTTAGAAGACGTGAGTTTGCAATGCTTAAATCTGTTGGAATGACAAGCAGTGGTTTTAATAAAATGCTCAATTATGAATGCGTTTTTTATGGTGCAAAGGCTCTTTTTTATGGCTTACCGGTTGCAATACTCGTTACTTGGTTAATTTTCAAAAGCGTTCAGCGGGGGCTTGATACATCATTTCATCTTCCTTTGAACAGTATTTTGGTCAGTATATTAAGTGTATTTATTGTGGTTTTTGTAACAATGATGTATTCCATGCGAAAGATAAGAAAAGAGAACATCTTAGATGCATTAAGAAATGAAAATATATAAAGGGGTTCCCCCTTTGCAATCCCCATTGTCTAGGAAAGTATACTTTCCTAGACAATGAAAGATCAAAACGGCTAGAAGCTAAACCTAAGCTGTTTTGATTAACTGCTTAAATTAATACTACATAGAACTTTTTTTCCTGAAAAATATCGTCAACATACATTATTTTGAGTTCTATGTCATATATCAAACAAAATTAATAAAATATACCATCACTGTCCATAGTATGCATTTTCCCCGTGTTTTCTTAAAAAATGCTTGTCAAGAAGATTTTGATCCATTGACCCTGTAAGTGGTTTTATGATATGGGTCATCAATGCCATCTTTGCAACTTCCTCAAGCACTACCGAGTTGTGTACTGCATTGTCCGGGTCCGTTCCCCAAGTAAAAGGGCCATGGGAATTAACCAGTGCGCCAGGAATGTCAAGGGGATTTGAACCCTTCAAAGATTCAATAATAACATTTCCTGTTTCCTTTTCGTACTCCCCGTTTATTTCATTCTTGCTCATAGACCTTGTGCAGGGAATTGTACCATAAAAGTAATCGGCATGAGTGGTGCCAAGAGCAGGTATTCCCATACCGGCCTGTGCAAAGCTGGTTGCATATGTTGAATGTGTATGAACCACCCCGCCGATTGAGCACATATTGTTATACAGAACCAGGTGAGTAGGGGCATCAGAGGATGGTTTTAATGAACCTTCCACCTTATTACCATCCATATCAAGCACTACCATGTGCTCTACTTTAAGCTCATCGTAAGGAACTCCGCTGGGCTTAATGACAACAAGACCTCTGTTGCGGTCAATACCGCTTACGTTTCCCCATGTAAAGGTGATAAGTCCATACTTTGGCAAAGATATATTTGCATACCAGACAGCTTCTTTAAGTTCTTTTAACACTTTAATCACCGCCTTTAAAAAGGGTTTTCATTTTTATATAGAACACTTGAAGGTAAATTATAGAAAACGTCATCAATTCCCAAAACCTTCATTGTGGCAAACAAAATTTTACCTGCTCTTTCAAAGGCTACTCCAGCATGATGGGGGAATCTTTCAGCAATGAGTACATGCCTGTAGAACCTTGCCATTTCCTTGACGGCAAAAACTCCAATGCCACCAAAAGACCTTGGTTCGATATCCAGCACTTCACCTTCTGCAATGTAGCTCTTAAGCTCACATCTGTCAGTTGATTGCAGCCTAAAAAGTGTGATATTACCGGGTTTAATTGTACCCTCCAACGTACCTCTGGTAATGTTGGGTTCGCCTGCATTTTCAAGTAAGCGATTCATTATGAGCTGATATTTTAATGAGCAGCTTTTTAGATGACATGAGGATGTGTTTCCACAATGGAACCCCATAAAAAGGTCATTTAGCTTGTAGTCCTTGGTATTTTCTCCGCTTTGCAAAAACATATCCTGCGGTACTGTGTTGTTGATATCAAGTAATGTAGCAGGAATACCTGTGGCACAGGTTATTATGTATTCACTAACCGCACCATAAATATCAGTTTCACATGCTACAGGTATGCCTCTAGAGGCTAGTCTGGAATTTACATAACATGGAACAAATCCAAATTGAGTCTGAAAAGCTGGCCAGCATTTATTTGCAAAGACTGCATACTGGGATGCTCCAAGATGCTGATCCATCCAATCGGCTAAGGTAAGCTCGTATTGAGCAAGCTTTGGGAGAATACCTGAGTAAGCTGATTTTTTACCCAGTTCATACTCCATTTCTCGTACCTTTTCCTGAATCCTTGAATCATTTGCATGATTATTAAAAGATTCATAAAGGTCAAGTTCGGAATTTTCCATTATCTCCATTCCAAGATCATATAAAGGTTTTATAGGAGCATTGCAAGAGAAGAAGTCCTGTGGTCTTGGACCAAAGCTGAATATTTTAAGATTTGACAGCCCAATTAATACTCTAGCAATTTTTTCAAAGTCTAAAATCATGTCAGCTATTTCATTGGCTGTTCCAACAGGGTATTCAGGAATATATGGTCTGATTCCCCTTAAACCCATGTTGTAAGATGCGTTTAACATACCGCAATAAGCATCTCCACGACCCTGTATAAGATTATTTGCAGACTCTTCTGCTGCTGCCACAAACATGGAAGGTCCTTTGAATTTTTGTGCCAGCATGGTTTCAGGAGCTTCGGGACCAAAATTGCCAAGGTAAATAACAAGCGCATTGATACCTGCCTTATTAATTGCATCCAAGGCAATTAGAGTATCTCGTTCATTCTCAATTATTGTGTCTACTTCAAAAATCTTTATCCCTTTTTCTGTACATGCTGAATAAACAGCTTTTCTTCGACTCTCACTTAATGTTTTCGGGAAACAGTCCCTGCTTACCGCAACTATTCCCAGTTTAACTTCCGGCATGTTTATCATGTTGATCCTCCTTACAAGTTTTTATTAAAGGTGTATTGTGTTTACTAAAAAAACCTACTCATGCGTTCCAACGAGGCAGGGGTATGTGCCACCGCTCATTTTAATTATTTTATTTGATAGAGTACAGTTTGCTTGTACTAGTCATCTATTGAGGCACTTTGCAACAAAGCATGTACTAAACTACATACTTTTAGAATGTTTTGCTTTTATCTGCTTCAGTGTTTTCATCACATTGTTGCTTCCACGACCAAAATAATCGTGCAGTTTTTTATACTCTTTGTAAAGACTCTTGTAAACTTTAACATTTTGGGGATTTGGTTTGTAATACTCATCCTTTACTTTAGCCATCCTTTGGGTAGCATCGAATATGGAGTCATAGCCGCCCTTATCTTTTCCAGCTGCTACAGCACCGAACATTGCCGAGCCAAGAGCAACAGTTTGCGAAGAAGCAGAAATATGTATATCCCTATTTGTAACATCAGCATAAATCTGCATCATAAGTTCGTCCTTTTCAGCAATCCCACCGCAGGCATAAAGTTCTTTAATTTCAACTCCATTTTCTTCAAAGGTTTCGATTATCATGTTTGTACCATAAGCTGTTGCCTCAATTAGAGCTCTGTAAATTTCTTCAGGCTTTGTGCTAAGAGTACACCCTATTAAAAGTCCTGTAAGGTCAGCATCCACAAGAACAGAACGGTTGCCATTCCACCAGTCAAGTGCTAACAATCCGCTTTCTCCAGGTTTTAGCTTTTTGGCTTTTTCTCTTAAGTATTTGTGTATATTAATGTTGTTTTTCCTTGCTTCACTTATATAGTTTTCAGGGACGCAATTGTTAATAAACCATTCAAAATGATCGCCTACACAGGACTGACCTGCTTCATACCCCATGAATCCGGGAAGTATGCCGTCCTCAACAACACCGCACATTCCAGGAACAATTCTTTCTTCGGTTCCTAGAACCATGTGGCAGGTGGATGTTCCCATTATCATGAGCATTTTACCCGATCCAGTTATGCCTACGGCAGGAACGGCTACGTGTGCGTCCACATTTGAAATACCTACAGCGGTATCTGTGTTTAAGCCTGTTAACTCGGACATTTCTTTTGTCAACGTTCCAGCTTTACCGCCCAGTGAATATATATTTGTGCTCAGTTTCTCATCCACAATATTTTCAAGCCTTGGATCCAGTGCCTTGAAAAAATCATTTGAAGGATAGCCTTCCTTTTTGCTCCACATAGCTTTGTAACCTGCGGTACAACTATTTCTACGTTCGTTTCCTGTAAGCACAAGAGAAATCCAATCAGTTGCTTCAATAAACCGGTCAGAAGCATTGAATATTTCAAGGTCTTCGTCGAGAATCTGCATTATCTTTGGTATCATCCATTCAGATGAAATTTTTCCGCCATATCTTTTAAGAAAGCTTTCTCCTCGCTCTTTAGCAATCATATTAAGCTTGTTAGCTTCGGGCTGAGCGGCGTGATGTTTCCATAGCTTAACAAAGCTGTGCGGCTTTGATTTAAATTCATCTATGAAGCAGAGGGGAGTACCATTTTTGTCTATAGGCAGCATGGTACAGGCAGTAAAATCTACTGCCATTCCGATTACATTATCAGGCTTTACCCCTGATTTTTCAAGCACCTCCGGAATGGTAATTTTGAGCACCTCAAGATAATCAGCAGGATGCTGCAGTGCCCAGTCGGGCTCCAGTTTTGTTTTTCGATCGGGTAGATATTCGTCCATTACGCCATGGGTATATTCCTTTACCGATACTGAAACAATATTACCGGTATCAACTTCAACCAGAACTGCACGTCCCGATTGTGTCCCAAAATCCACACCAATACAATATTTCCTCTTTTCCATTTATACGACCTCCTTAAAATAAGTACTTTTTAATACAATTTTTTCATATTATCACCGAATCCCAGTCCTCTTGACACTATAACGCTTTTGTAGACCCACGAATAACTAGCTCTGGGTTCATTTTTTCTTTCACATGATCTACTTGTTCATCAATTATCGACAGTAGTGATAAAGCTGCTTTTTGCCCCAGCTTCTCCTTTGGATGAGCTACACTTGTAAACTTAACCTCGGTCACCGTTGCCAAACTTGAATCGTCAAAACTGACTATAGATATATCATCCGGAACATGTATGTTCATTGTTCTTAGGTAGTCAAGAAGCTTCACTGCCATCTGGTCGTTATAACATACAATTGCTGTACAACCATCCAAGTGTTCAAAAAAAGTTTCATCTGGAATCGAATTATCTAGTAATCTTTGCCTGTCTTCTGTTGAAAACCATAATACACTGGCATCATTGGGTATAAGATTGAATTCATTATATGCACTAGAATAGCCTTTATATCGCTGGTGCCCTTGCATATCATCAACCTTGAATATCCCTCCAATTTTCCTGTGTCCCAGTTCTAATAGATGCTTTGTTGCCATATACCCGGCATTAAAGTCATCTTCAACCACAAAAGATGAGTCAAGTTCCTTGTAAAAAGCGTTAATAAATATAACTGGTATTCCGGATTCAATAATTTCTTTGTAAAGCTCAAGGTTTGGATTTGGCAAAGCACTTTTAACTGGTTCGGCAATAAGACCTGCAATATTATTCTCTTTCATACTCTCAAGACATAACCGCTCAGAACTTTGGTGGTTGTTAGTACAACCCAAGATAATGCTGTATCCTTTTTGAGACAGTACATCATCAATTCCCTTAATTATATCAGGAAATATATAATCATGTATGTATGTAGTCATTACACCAATCATCTTTTTCTCATGATTATTTTTTCCGACCTCATGAGAGACAAAGGTTCCTTTACCTTGCTCTCTGTAAAGCCAGTTTTCATTAACCAGCTCGCCAATAGCTTGCCGGACAGTATGCCTGCTTATGCCAAACCGGCTAGACAAGTTGTTTTCGGATTCGATAATATCCCCAGGTTTTAGCTTTTCATTAAGTATAAGCTCTTTGATTAATTCCTTCAATTTCACATATTTTGGTATGTTTTTCACAAACTAATTTCTCCTAAACAAGTTGTACGTACATGTTAATTATAGCATAATGGGATGTGTTGTCAAAGGGGATTCGAAAATTACTTGACAACAACTAGCTGGTCTATCGATACCATTATTATATTTTTCTAAAGATATTGATGCAGACGACAATGCTGTCAAAATATCTCAAAACACTTACCATTATTGGCTCTTATATGGGGATGATGCCATGATTAAAGAAAAATTTATAAAAAATAACAAAATAGTCTTTGACAACACAAAATTCTATGTTATAATTGTGCATGAATTTATATTTATTGGTGAATTGTAGAAAAATACGGTTGATTTTAGGTGATTAGCCAATGGATAATGTATTTTGGTGGTGAATATGACAGAGATAATTTTAGATGGAAAATATAAAATCATTAAAATGATTGGACGCGGTGGCATGGGTTCTGTCTATGTTGCTGAAAATATTAAGCTTAACACGCTCTGGGCTATTAAGGAAATTAGTAGAAAACACCATAAGGCAGATTATGTAAAAGAATATGATATACTGAAGAACCTTAATCATCCAGCGCTCCCTCGAATATTTGATATTTTTGAGGAAAATGAAAACATATACATAGTTGAAGATTACATAGAGGGTACAAATCTTAAGGATTATCTTAAGCATTCAGGAACGATAGATGAGAGAACATCAATAAACTGGATATTGCAGCTATGCAGTGTACTTAAATATCTACATAGTTTCAAACCCAGTCCTATAATTTACCGCGATATGAAGCCGTCAAATATAATGCTAACTAAAGAAGGGGAGCTCAAGCTTGTAGATTTTGGAATTGCCAGGGAATACAAAGAAGACGCACAAACAGATACTGTTTTTATCGGAACGAGAGGCTATGCTGCACCTGAGCAGTTTGGTACAGGTCAAAGCTCATTTGCTACTGATATTTTTAGTTTAGGTGTGACAATGTATCATCTGATAACAGGATTGGACCCAAGTGTTCCTCCATATAAATTGCAGCCTATAAGAGACATTAAGCCGAATTTATCTTTTGGTATGGAGAACATAATCACAAGATGCACTCGTGAAAACCCGAACGAGCGCTACCAAAATATCGACGAACTGATAGCAGAAGTGAATAAGCTTGTTAAAAAGAATAGGTATTTTATCACTCAAGAGCCATTTGGAGAAAGCTTTAAAAGGCTGATACTTTGCGTGCTTGAAAATACTGAATTTGCTGTGGAGTTAGCTTGTGCTGTTGCAAAAAGTACTAATTTAAAAACATTAATAGTGGATACGGATATTTATGAAAGTCAACTTGATATTTATCTTAATTCTACAGGAAAGCTAGCACACCATATATCTGAATATAATGAAAGCCCTGTTGAAACAGCTTGGAGTATGGTTGGTAAAGGTATAGATTCTAGGAAAATAATTGAAAAGACTTCTTTAAAAATCAAAAAAAACTTACATATATTAAGTGGTGTTTTTAATTCGGCAAAGGTTTATGGAGGTAGTGTTGAATTTGGAAAAATAATAGATATGTCTTACAGAAGTTTTGACTTATGCATTGTGTTGGTTAACCGGAATAATGTATCCGAAGAAATAATAAAGAATGCAGACTATCTGATTTCGGCTATAAATGCAAATGTAGACAAGATAAGAGAGTATAAAAAGCATATGGGTATAATCTGTGAAAGGTATAGGTATCCGTTAGAGCAAGTTAGATACGTAGCCTATGAGTACAAAAAAGATATTAACCTTCCTATTTCTATTCTTAAGAAAGCTTTTTCTCCACCGTGCTATCTTGGGAAAATTGATTATAAACCCGAAAGAGAGAAGTGCCGTAATGAGGAAGTAATTTTTGCTGATTTGGCTGCTAAGCAGCTAAAAGAGGAGTACAAAGGTATACTTAAGCACTTTAATATTAAGATTAAACCTGATTATCTTGAAAGGCTTGTTTTGTTTTTTAAAAAGATAGGTAAGTCAGTTCGACATATAAAAAAGGACAGGGGTGAGAAATTTGATTGGTAAAGATAAGCTCGTACTCATTCTTGCAGCGGTTTGCATTGTGATAGCCGGAATTTTATATTACTACAATAACATAGCTATTCCTGCAGTGTATCTAAAGACTGAACAAACTTTAAGATTTGAGTTGGATGATGATTTTATGCCCAAAGTCAGTGTAGCAGTTGTAGCTAACAACGGTATTGCACGGTATACTGTTTTGACAGCCGATATTGTGGATTCTTGTGTCAACATAGTTGAGATCCCTGTAAAATACACAGCTACAAATGCCGCATCACAAAAATCACAATTGATAAACAAAATAACAAAAGAAGATTTGCGACCTGGAGAGCAGATAATACTTGACAGCCTTTCAGTTGAGGAGAAGTGGTTTAATGAATATGACAGACTAAAAGAATATGAAGTCGAAAGTATAGTGTCCGGCGAGTTAAAGTCAGGTAACATTATAGATATTATAGTAAATTATGGCAATGGTGACTACGATGTAGTAGTTCCTAAAGTTAAAGTGCAAAAATTTATTGAAGGTAGTTTCACTCATGGAAACTCACAAGGTACTGCACCTTATAAGTCGCATAACTTGATACTTTCGGTTGACGAAATACAATACAAAGATCTTGAAATCGCTCAAAAGCTTGGTAAGTTGGAAACTAGACTATACATTGATGAAAGCCAGCCTGCAAGTCCGAAAACTTTTGTTTATGAAAAGGCAGTTAGTTTGCTAAATATAGAAATTCAGAATAAAAAGGAACCCACACTGTCAGAGGATGGAGGAGGGGTATGATTATTTCTGTAATTTCACCAAGAAGAGGCTTGGGACAAACTACGACTACTATAAATATTGCAGCAACTATTTCAAAACTACAAAGGAAACACTCCGTAATAATTGATACTGATACGTGCTTTAGTGATGTTGAATACTACTTGAGCAGTACATATGTCACTAAAGGGTTAGATGACTTTTGCTCCCTTTATAGATCTAATTTGATCTCAAATGCTGACTTTTCAAATTTTAGCAGTAAAATTCATGAATATATTAATATTATGTCTGCCAACAAATGTTATGTGCTTAGTAAAGAAGAGATCAGGGAATTGTGTAGCTTGGCAAGAAAACATTATAGCTCAGTTTTAATTGATACTACAACTGCTACAAAAAAGGATTTTATTGAGTTATCTGACTGGATTGTTGTTTTATTAAATCAATCTGTAAGTACAATACAAAGATTTATGGAATTTAATCAGCAGTTGATTCCGCTAAAAGATAGGATTGTGTTTGTAGTTAATTTTTATAACGAAAGCAGTATTAAGTACAGAGTATTGGAGATTAAGAAAAATCTTGAGGCTTTTGGGTTCTTAAATAAAGTTTTTATATTACCGTTTGAGCCTTTATTACTAAATGATGCTAATGAAAACTCAATGTTGAATTTCACGGTAAATAACAATATTAATAAGAGTGAATATTTAGAAAGGATAGCTGACATTTCAAAGTTTATGCTTGGAATTAATGAGCGTCAAGCAGCTGTAAAGGATAAAAAGCACGGTAAGTCAGCGGGTTTTAATTCATTCTTTTGTAACCGATTTTCACTGGGGGACGTAGAAACAATTATAAAAAGTTGAGGTATAAAGCATGGTTTCTGAAAAGAATATGTTTTACGAGATTGCCAAACAGCTCAATAGAATATTTCAAGATGTTGATAGCTACAAATCCATTTTTGGAATTGACAAAAAGCAAGCAGAGAAAGAACTGAACCTCTACTCGCAAATGAAAGAAAAAGCAGTAGTAGGTGATAAATCAGCAAGTGATTATATTATTGGTCAGTTTGCTCGGCTTTTAAATACAGATGTTTTTAACCTTAAGGAAAGTAGCTTAAACAAAATTATTAATTTTGAAGATATATTACAAAATGATGTTCAAATAATTTTTGAGATGCTGCTTTCTATGATAGATATGTCAGAAATTATTCTAAAATATGACTTATGCATTAAAATTACAGAGAAAGACATAAGACAAATTGCAGCTTCTGAAATAGAAAATATTAATATTAAATTTAATAACCGCCTTGCACAGCTTAGGCTTTTAGCAACTTTATCCTATGCAGAGGAGTATGGGCAAGGTTGTATAGACACCTTGCAGCATCAAAATATAAATGAAATTGGAATTATTGATAAGGATTATATTTACATAGTTTTTCAAGGTTGTAAAATTTATCTAGAATTTTTAAAATTTAAAGACACAAATGTAATACTGAATATTCAGAAAAAAACCACACAGAATTCAGTAATAAATTATGACGAACAAAACCCCACGCTTATTGCTTCAAAGATTAACTCAAGCCGAATTACTGTTGCAGGGTTTGACTCAACTCCTTCGAGCGAAGAACTCTACTATAACGAAAGAATTTTTAATCTAAAAAAAATAACACTCGAAGAAATGCGAGATACATATAATACAATAAATTCTCTAATATTTGATTATCTACTATTGAATCAGAAGGGAAGGGGATCACACTTTATAACTGGGGCTGATATGGGAGTCGGAAAATCTACTTTTTTGTTAGCTATGATGGAAAAAATACCTGACTACTGGGGTATAGGAATACTTGATACACAAAACGAGTTGCAGGCTCGCAAGAAGTACCCTCAGAAAAATATCAAGACATTAATCAGCAACAGCAAAAGGTCGGTATCTGAATCATTCGTAACTATGCTCAAAATGGCAAGGGATATTATATACGTTGGTGAGATAACTACACCTTTTGAGGTGGAAGAGCTTATAAATGCCAGCCTTCGTTTAAATGCAGGAGTAGGCGCAACAATGCATTCAACATCGCCTTTTGAAGTGATAACAAATATAAGAAATCTTATGATGAGGACTGCGATGTATAACAGATCCGAAATAGCAGAAGCTGATGCTGCCCGGGGACTTGATATTATTATTCATTTAGCTAAGCTACCTAATGGAAGAATAGTTGTTGAAAATATTGTAGAAGTAGTTTGCTTAAATGAAAGCGATAATGTTGATATATTATTTGACGGTAAAAACAGTGAAAAGATAGCGAACATCCTTAATCTGGTTCAAATTGCATTGAAAAAATATTTGAACGCTCAAACTTACAGGTATAATGAAATCTTCAGGTATGACACTTCCAGTGATGATTGGAGCCTTTTGAATCTTCCCACCGAGCAGTATTGGTACAAAATTGCAAAGTTTGTGGAAAGAAAAGAAATTGATCAGTTCAAAGAACACTTTTTAGATATGAAAAATAAGCTTCACAAAATGGAGGTATCATAGGATGGATATTACGATGCTCCTTAATGTGAGTATTTTATTCGATTATATTAGAAGGTTGAGTAGCACTCTGAATCTAATGAGTATAGTTGCCTTTTTATGCTTTATGACTGGTACAGGGATGATCTTTTGGTACATACTTAGGATATTGATATACAAAATTAGAAAGTATAAGTTTTTAACAGACAAAAGTAAAGCATCAAAGCTGACAGACTTAACTAAATGGCTCACTAAAAAACCTTTTTTTGAAGTATTGTTAAACATTACTGCCTCACGAATTTCAATGTTTACCGATTATTCTTATAATAGAAATGTTGAAATCTCAACTGTGATATTGGTATCAATTCTGTCATTTACCAGTTTGTGTTTTGTGATATTCATTAACCAACCTAGGGTGGTATGGTATGTTCTTTTAACTTATTTGTTTTTAATCATGTTATTTTTTGGTTTGATTCTACATGTATTAAATGTATCTGTGCGCTTAAGATTTACTGCAAAGCTTCCAGAAACTTTCAAGCTACTAAATTCTCGTTATATTAGTCATGGAAACATACTAAAAGCCATATCCCAATCTATTGAACTGGACGACTTTGATAGGGTAGTAAAGAAAGTGATGAGAACCATTCGCGATGTTTTAATAAAAAATGATATGAATGAAATTGACAATACGCTAAGTATGATTGAAAAAAACTATAATAATCAATTTTTGACTTTGCTTCTATGCTTGATAAAACATGCTCATTACAAAGGTGGAGAAAAGGTAATTAAGCGGCAGTTTGAAAATGCAACAGAGGAGATACTGTTTGATATTGAAAATCAAAAGGATCTTGCCTCAACAACAAGAATGTATATTCTAATGGCGATTGTAATGCCTCTAAGTATAATAGGCATCGAAAGATTTAATACTGCCTCTCTTGGAGATGCGTCATTGTTATTTTACCAAAGCCCTTCGGGATATGGTATAAAGCTTGCAGTAATTATTGCCGTAATTATATATATTGGCTACATGTTGTTTCTTGAAAGGTCGGTTTAAATAATGAAGATGATAGTAAACAGAGCAGTCAACTATTTTTATATTTTACCATTATGTTTAGCATTTATTTTTGTTGTATCCTACTTATTGAAAAGAGAGAACAGAATTAAAAAGGTTTTTAACTTGATGCCCAAAAGTGATAGTAAGACTAAAGCATTTACATGGGTTTTTAGGAAGCTCATACCTGTGGAGTCAAAGCTTTATAGGTATTATTCATCAGTTTTGCTTAAGTTTAGTAAAATATCTTTTGAGAAGCTTTGTATTTGCAAAGCTATGGCATTTTTTGTGACGTTAATATTAATCCTCTTAATAAAGCAGACAAATATCGTGATTGAAACTAAGGAAATTTTTACTGAGGTTAACTACAAGACTGATTTTATCTATAAATTATCAGAAACTATTGATAAGACAGATATTTTTGAAAAAGAAATTCAGTACTTATCAGAAGCTATTGAAACGATTACCAAAAAAGATATTATCAATGAGCAAATTGTACAAATGAAAATTAGAAATATTATTTTAGAAAACAATATTGAGACACCAATACCCGTTGAAAGTATGATAAATAGAGTATACCACCGTATTAGAGATTATTATGAAATAAGAAATGTGAATTTTTTTAATTATGTGATTTGGGCATTGGGTTTCTCATTTATTCCTGAGCTTTTGCTGATCGTTAAGAATATGTATATTAAGTCTGAAACTGAAAGGGAACTGAGATTTTTAAAGAAACTAATAATTATGAACGGAAGTATTAAACCAGTTGATTTTTTGACTGTACTAAAAATACTGATTAGTAAGTCGAAATATTACAAGAACATTCTACTTGATATTGAGGAAAGTAACCGGCTTAATTCAACTAACAATAAAGAAATTTATAAATTCAGAATCAAAAAGGCCAGAAATATTGAAGAAAAAATTTTTTTTGAAAAGCTGGATGAAGCTAACAACTACGATTTTGACCAAGCAATCAACAATATTGAAAATGAATTTAAGTTAGAAAGAAGAGAGCTTGCAAGAAAAATCCGAAAAAGAATTGAATCTATTCATCTTTCAGGAATGATCGGAGCAATGGTAATAATAGTACTAATGATATTGTATCTGATTATCCCTTGGATGGAACTATACAACATGAAACAAATGGTGTTTTAAGGGTTGTGTTTACCACTGAAGTGAAATATTCACAGTTATTTTAAGCAAGACGCATGAACGCCGATAAACAAATGAAATTAATACTGTAGTACTACTGACTTTTTTGATGATGTGTAATCTTCGGTACTAAATATAAGGCTATGAAAGGGGGAATTAGAGATTAAAGATATTATTTATGACATTATTATAAGTGTACTTGTCTTAACGCTACTCTGTATTGCAGTAATACCACTGTTTCGTGGCAATATGGATATAATTTTGGCAGCATCTAAGGAAGCTGATAATATGGACAAGAACTACGAGGAAGGTATATTGAACACAGGAAAAACTAAAGTTATGGGAAGTGATGTGATATCTGTTATAAGGTATTACAGCAATAAGTCCACTGTTGAGATCCGAGTGATTAAAGAAGGAGGTGAAGATAAAGTTTACTGTTCAGGAGAGAACTATAATTCCGATAATTTTTATATAGGTTATGAATATGTTTTTAATGCGGATTATATCTATGCTGAAGGTAAACTTGTAGGTGTAATTTATGAGCAGATAATGGAGTAAGTAGGGAGCTTTATTACCATTGGGCATCAAATGGCTTGTTGACCGCTGAATGATTATACATATTGTTGTATTAGGGAGTCCTTTTTAGAAATAGTTTACCCAAGATAAGTGGTGGTTTTTTGAAACGCTATATTTTCATTAAACATATTTTGCCAATGTTGTAGAGCAGTTAACTAGAAATTAATTTATTAAATTACCAAGAAAGGAAGATGATTTATGTCAAAAACTAGAATTTCATTTCTAAAAGTGTTAAAAAGTAATAAGGGAGGGTTAGCCACTATTATTGCTATAGTAGTGTCAATTATAATGGTGCTTTCACTTGTTTCCTATTCTCTTTTAAATCAGGTAGCCGGTGCTAAAGCTACAGCGGATAATGCAGCAATGGAGCAGCAGAAAATAAATATTATGCTGCAGAACCCGAATATTGTAACGGGGAATGTAGTAAAGGATTATATGAGAAATGAAACGGAACTAGGTATTAGTGTAACTGTAGATGGCATAAGCAGCGGTGAGGTCGCTGCTAGTAATATTGTTGACAGTGTACTATATAAAATGACTAAAGATTACAATGAGGATGGGCTATTGTCCTCAATAGAGTTTGAACAGCTTGATTTAAGCTGGAATTAGTACATGATTTTTGAGAATACAGCGAAAATATTCTGTATTTCAATTTGTCCATATTTTAAGCAGCAGCGCACCATTAACAAGAATTTAAAAGGAGAGCACAATGGCAGGGAGAATTACTCATACAATTATTGGGATGATACTTATTACTTATTTACTTTGCCTTGTAATATTCTTCTTCATGCATGAGAATATTAGGCTTACCGTTGATCGTCTAAACTATGAAGTGGCCGAGGTTATAAGCACTTCGGCTGTATTTTCTGACGAATTATATAAGTATCTATTTGACAATACACAAAAGTTTGGAGACTACATGATAAATTTAAGGCTGGACAAGCAAATAAAGAGCGGAGTATATGATACTTATTTTAATAGAGAGGATATCATTGGTAAGCCCCTTAGGGTAGGGGACAAATTAACCATTTATCTTGAGGATAAGAAACTAACTCTTTTTGGGAAGATTATTAATGCTACAATCTTAGGTTATAGCAATGATAGGTATATAAGCTCAAGTATAAAATCGGCATACACTGCAGTTGTTTCAAAAAATTCTATGGATGTTGTTAAAGGTTATGATGTAATCTTTGACATCAAAAAGTATTCTACTGATCCTTCTATTGCTGTTTTGGTGATAACGAAGCTTAATCGTGCAGGAAAGTATTATGGTCATGACTCACACGACGATGTACCTGAAACTAACTTCATCCATGGAAATTCCCCGGATGAAGAAGCGAATACAGGCGAGAATTACATATTTGATAACGGAGATTTTAAAAAGGAAATAGAATTAGATGCTTCAGGACTTATAAAGTTAATTAGATACATACAGCAGTAAGGGTAAAAGGCAGAAAATTAAAGTAAATGAAAGATAAAAGGGATGGAACATGTATCAGACAATTACAGTAATAGTTTTGATATTATTTATAGCTGTGACCTTTTTGCCATTAGCATATCAGGTCTATTATGAAATGATTACAGAGAAAATTAAACATGCAGTAAACCTTTCTGTAAAGATACTGCCTAACTGTATTCTTGACAATGAAGACAATCAAAGAAATATTGCATCAGGCTATAAAAGAAGCTATAAAAGCCCAGTTGAAATAGATAAAAAGAAGCTTGTTGCAGAATTCTATGATGCAATGGAAAAAAACATGGCGGGATCAGAATTATTTGAGAAAATGAAAGAATGTATTCTTTTAAAGGTAATTGTTTATTATGACAGGTTTTATGTAGCAGATAAGTATGATAGGTGGAGCCCTCCCTTTTTTTTTACTAAAACTAATGGCGATAAGCTGTACTATTTATACAGCTATGGGAATGTTGCCAGAAGCCTTGAAGGAGGCGAAAACAGTGATGATATTTATCTTAATGAGATTCCCTTAACAGAGGAGCAAAGAAATGATATTGTGATTGAAAAATTGAATGATGTAATAGAGAGCTATACTTTTGAGTTTTCAAGCGGTTCTGGTATAAAGATAAAAATCTTCAACCCAGAAAAAAACGATCCTGAATATAAAGCTCATAACAATTACTTTAACGTGTTAGATGGTGTGACCTTTTTTGTGGTATACCGAAATGTAAATGCTACAGCTGTTAATAACACTATTTTCAGGTTTGACAAAGCTGCTGTAAGTGGATATACAATGGAGTAAACTAACCGCCATGGTAATCATGAAGGGGATTAATATATTGCTATCACACAGGATAGTGGATTTTGGCTAGAAATTTATAAATAATGGAAGGATGATAAATTGATGAAAAAGTTTATTTGCTTGCTGGTCTTTACGATGTCACTGATAGTATTGAATAAGAGTGTATTTGCAGGAGAGATGCTAAGTGGAAATTTAAATACAAGTTCTGTTAATGTTTTAGTTAACGGACAGGCTGTATTGTTCCCTGATGCACAGCCGTTTATAGATGAGAATGGCAGGACTTTGGTGCCTATACGTGCGATTGCGGAAGCTCTTGGGGTAGAGGTGGGCTGGGATGATGCTAATAAGGCAGTAAGCCTTACAGGGGATAGTACCGTATCCTTTGTGATAGGGGAAAAGAAAGCCTTGGTAAACGGTCAGGCAGAAACTATGGACACCGCAGCCGTTATAGTTGAGTCTCGTACCTTTGTGCCGTTAAGGTTTGCATCGGAGTATATGGGTGCTGCTGTGGAATGGTATGGCGAAACGAAAACGGCTAATATATGGATGAAGGAGAAAGAGGAAGGAGATCTTAGTGAGCCGCTGGATCCTGATAAGGAAGCTGAAAAAAGAGCTAAAATCATTGAAAGCTTGCCGCAGTACATGGGTAAAAAGGGTGCGGACACAATTTATACCTATGATGAAATCACAGAAGAAGAAGCCAAAAGGCGAGCTAAGGTTATAGAGGAGTTGAAGGAGTATCCATTTCATCTTAAATCAAATCCAACAAGCAGCCTTACATACGAAGAGCATGTTGATAAATATGGAGAACAACTACCAAAGGACTATGCACAAATAGTAACTGCCTTTATGGAGTTAGGTAATAATGTTGACTATAGAACAATAACAGAGAACTTTATAGAGGAATACAGATACTTTTTCAAACCAGGCAGAGGACATAAATGGTACTTTTGGGTAGAGGATAAATGGTACAATACAGATCAAAGAATACAAAAAAGATATGATGAAATAAGGGAACATGAAATAATCCAAAAAGCTAGGTTTATTACAGATGAAACTTTGTTTCGTGTAGCAACTTGTGAAACAAGGGTAAGGGGGAGATTTGAGGTATGCTTTGAAAGTGCAAGCCCGGAATATCTTGAAGATTATGAAAAAAGCATGATTATTTGGACAGGAGAAAGTGAAGCACATAAAAACACATCAAGAGCTTTAAATATCGGCAAGTGGTACTACTGTGATGTTGAGATTGACTTGGGGTACTTAGCATCCAGAGACCATACGGTGTGGGAGCATACTAAATATAATTTCTGCAATATAATTTACATAAGCGAATTTAAACCATTGGAGGATTAGCTTATGGTGGCAAAAAAGAAACATATAATAGCAATAAGTATAATAATACTATTAATATCATCAATACTTATAATATCGTTACAAGTTAGTGCAGCTGACCTACGTGCATATGGAAATAATCTAATATTTATTGCAACTTCCACGAAAGCAACCAGTGGGACAAAGTTTAAGACGGTAGGTTTTACTGCAAGCTTTACAGGTTCATCAGGAATTAACTATGAAACTGTTATTAAAATGGAACAAAAAAAAGAAGACGATAATGGAGATGGTACTGTAACCACTACCTTTGAAATTCCCTTTGTTGGTAGCGGTAACACTATTATGCAACGTTTTAATGATGACTATGGTGTTCAGGACGACTTTATAACATTCTTTCGGAATGACAATACCTTATTTCTCGACCCTATAATCACTATACTTGAAAACGGAGTAGCACAAGGTGGAGTGAATGCAGATGGGACACTTTGGGGAGAGGTATATACAACACTGCCTGGAATCCTAGGTGCAAGGAACTGGGCAGAATCCACAAGAGAAGATTTAAAAGATATGTTTGGGGAGAGGGTAGATTTTGAAGGACAACTTATTCCTCCTACAGAGCTGACACCACCCACTGCAAGAATATCTAATAACGGTACGGAAGTAAACGATAAAATAACCTTCAATGAAGAAGAATTTATAAGCTTATCCGGAGAATTGTCAAGTTTTCCGTCATATGCCCAAAAGCGATACTTCTCATGGCGGTACAGGGCAGCCGGTACGTCTTCATGGACAACCCTTGTAAGTAATGGATTAATGGCTGTTTCCCCTAATTGGCCAGTTCTTGCTCCGGGTGAATATGAGGTACAGTTAGAGGTTTATTATGATACATACACTACACTTAAAAACCAAAAGACAATAAATGTTGAGGTAATACCAAAGCCAATAATAAACAGACCTATACATGGAGTTGATATAAACCCAAAGAGTGTTAAGCTTAATGAAAAATATCAGGTAATAGATGAAAGCTATGCACTTGATGGTAAACGAATTACTAAGTGGGAGGTTGAGGTTAAAAGAAGACCTTTAAGTACAGCAACATGGACTACTATTATGTCCAGACAGACTATTAGTAATCCTGCCTCATTTTTTGGTTCAAAGACTCAAAGTCAAGAGGGGCATTACTTATATACTGTTTATAAAGTAACTGATAATTTGGGAGTGGAATCTTTTGGGAGTGCATCATCAGTTTTTGTTACAGTAACAAATTCAGCCACTCCTGCACCATCTCCTACCCCGACACCTACACCTTTCCCGGGGCAGACACCTACTCCTACACCAACTGCTCCACCTTATGTATCGCCGATGCCGACTCCTACTCCTACGCCTGTGGTTATACCTAATAAAGATCCTGTAGCAATAATTACAGGACCAGGTAGTACAAATGCGGGCAATTCAATTTATATAAGCGGTGCCAGCTCCTACGACCCAGATGGTTCTATAGTATCCTACTCTTGGACAGCTCCGGGCGCGACTGGTTCGTTAAGCGGATCAGGAGGCTCAATAAAGTACACAAGTGAAGGAAACTATTCTATTACTTTGACGGTTACGGACAACGGAGGTAATAAGGATACTGTAGTTAAAACAATTAATGTCAGCCCGTCAATTCCCACGGCAAATATTTGGATTGGAGGTTCTACAAAACAAAATAGAAAGGTTGTACTTGATGGAGAGGATAGTATAACTCCGTTAGGCACAACTATATCTTCTTACGATTGGAGCATAATACCTGTATCGGGGTGTACAGCAAGTGACATCAAGTATATTGGTGAATTAACTGAGGAATCAGAAGACGTTCTTTTTAAAAAAGATGGTACTTATAGGGTTACTCTAACCGTAAGGAATAATCTAGGCTATACAGATACAGTAAGCAGGGATATAAGGGTGAGTGCGGACGTTCCTCCTGTAGCAGAGTTCACAGGGGTACAGTACGTATTAAGAGATCCTGCTGATTCTAATTACGCTACGATAGAATTAATAGACCAAAGTTACAGCCCTGACAGAGACGTTATAAGTAGAAGAAAGTGGACATATAAGTATGACTCTGATAATGATGGTTCTTTTTTGGATGAGACGAGTGTAGTGTTAAGTGACGCAAATCTAAAATCTATAAAATTAAGAACCAACCAAGTGGGTAAGTATCTATTCGAGCTAGAAATACATGAAACATTTGGTCAGTCCACTATAAGTAGTTTTGTAACTGCAAGTGACTATAGGTTTGATACTACAGCGGACAAACCGCAGTCTGAAAAAATCGTTGAGGTTGATAATATAGCTCCAACAACCAGTTTTCAGTTGATACCAAGCAAAAAAGTAGACGTTTATGTGTTCGCGGGTGATAATGATGCATATTATACAAATCAAAATATGACACAGTTAAATCAGTTTAAGGCGGATTTATTAAACAAGGGGTTTGATGCAAACTATATATATTTAAATGCTGCTGATTACACACAGGTGGGCATATACACTGAAAAATCATTTGGTTATAAAGTTTATAAGCGTTATGAGTTTGATTTTGGTTGGAATAGACATAGTGGTGGTGATTGGTATATGACTCCCGATAGATACACCTATTATGTATATATGTTAGAGGGTGGCAGAATTGTAATGGATGGTTATTATTATGAGGATGAGGAGGATTATGAAGAGGGCTATATTAGCAGGACTTCATCTTTTTTAATAGACATTGAGGGAGTAACTCATATTGTATTAGCTCGAAGTGGGGAATATTATGTGAGACTTAATACAGGTGAGTTTAAGGTAATTAGTTTCCAGTTTGTAAATTATGAAGACGATATAAATTATACAATAAAGGATGTTTCTGCAAGTAATGCAGCAGTCCTGAACGATGCTTTTTTGCCCGGGAGTAGGATAATGCACATGCAAGGGGGTATGTTGTATTTAAAGTATGATAGCAGCAAGGGGTATGATAGGCTTTGGGAGATGTATCCTGATTATTCAACAGTAAGAACAGTTGCAAAGACAAATTATGATGCGTCAAACGGGTATTATACGGTATTTGACCGTAGGGGGTATGTTGCCTTTCATTGTCCAAGTGAGAACAGAACTTTTCTTGCAAACTCCGAATATTGGCTACCAACAGACAGCTATGGGTATAACCCGACAGTTATTAAAGGGTTTAACTATAATAGTTTAAAGTCTACCTTACCTGTAAGAGGCGCAAATAATTATGCTATATTTTTAAGCAATTCATCTTCAACAAGTTCCGGATTGTATGTAGGATTGAATAATACTTTTACAGACTGGTTAAATGACAATGGATTTAAGGTGTATGAATCAGTTAACAGTGGGGATTTAAATAGGGTTTATAGTAGTATTGATGTACCAGTACAAACTCTTACATTAGCTCAATTGCAAGATGTAACGGAGTTCAGAGGTTTATACACTTACCGAAGATTAGAAGATATTTTAAATGACATCCAAAACTCACATCAAACAGCTAGTGAGGAGACCACATCATATGTAATTACAGGGGAACCCTACGAATGTGACTACTTTTATGAAGATTATGAAAGTGATCCAGTTTTTGAAACAAAGTGGAAGTATACTCATGATCCGTATTATTTTGAAAACAGTGAGGGACTTGATCCGGATTCAGGAAAATTGTTAGATGAACCTAAATATGTTTTTACAAAGCCAGGTAAATATGAAGTTATAGCTATGTCGAGGGATAACCCAAAGAACTATTATAAGTTTGACTCTTATAAAAAATGGAGTGATGAAGACCGATGTAAGGCGATTATTTACGTTCACCGAAGACCTATAGCGCAATTTAGCACACATGTTTTTAACAGCGGAGGGTATAAGGTGGCTGTTACGGATAACTCTTATGACCTTGACCATATCTCAAGTCCAAACAGGGGTATTACTGAGACGAGGTGGCAGTATAAGGTTGGTGATGCTGGAGCGTGGGTCGATGGACTACCTGCGGGATCAATAGATTACAATTATTATACATACATAAAGCTTGAGGTTAAGGATGTGTATGGAGCTTGGAGTAGACCTAAGATAATACCTGTAAGAGGTTATGACGTTTCATTTATTCCGGCAACAATTACTTTAAATCCGGAGGAGCGTTCATGGGGCAGCACAAGTGTTAATGTTAATGTTTCATGCTCAGGTAGTATTAGTTATGTTGACTATAAATGGTCTGCTTCTGCAATAAAGCCTACAGATGGTTGGTCACGGGCATCTGGTCTTAATTTTTCTACTACTCAAGCAGCTGAAGGGCAGTGGTTTCTCCATGTTAATTGTGTTTATGGGGGGCTAGGTGCTACATACAAGCTTTCTGGCTCTTACTGTATTGATAAAACCAAGCCAACCGGAACATACACATTAAGTACGACGGACTGGGTAAATAATAACGTTATTATTAACTTTACTGGGTATGATGCTTTAAGTGGAGTAAAACGAATAAGAATGCCAAACGGCACATGGGTAAGTGGTAAGCAGTGTTCATATGTTGCTGCAACTAATGGGACTCATAATTTTATTGTGGAGGATAATGCGGGTAATCAGGCGACAGTACCAGTAGTCATAAGTAACATTGATAAAACAGATCCTTCCGGAATTTTTACTGCTAATAGTAGCAGCTGGACAAAAAATATAATTAAGGTTACTTTTAATCCTTCTGATACAGGTGGTTCAGGGGTAAAGCAATGGCGTTACCGACGTTCTTCTGATAATGGGGTTACTTGGGGTTCGTGGAGTAGTTATACTATCGGTGATGTAAATGGGACTATAACTATTAATACTGACGGAATTTATAAGCTACAGGCTGAGGTTATAGACAATGCAGGCAATGTAGGCATAGTTACATCCGGGACTTACAGTAGGGATACGATTTTACCTAATGCTATTTTTTTACCCAATAAACACAACTGGACTAACAAAGGTATTACAGTTATGTTTGAACCTTTGGATATTGGTGGTTCGGGAGTTTATAGATCAAGATACCGCATTTCCAGCAACAATGGTGTAAATTATGGAGCTTGGAGCGCTTATACATCTGGTGACATCACAAAAAACATATTATTAACTGATGAAGGGGTTTGGAAGATTCAAGTTGAAGTTGAGGACAATGCTGGTAACACAGCAACTGTCACATCGGGAGCATACAAAATTGATAAGACAGCTCCGTCTGGGTCATTTACCCCTGCTGGTTGTGATTGGACTAACGTAAATGTTACTGTAGCGTTTGATTCATCTGATTCTGGTGGTAGCAATGTAAGACAATGGAGATACCGCAAATCTGGTGATAACGGATATAGTTGGAGCAACTGGAGTCTGTATATACCTAGTGGTTCTCATAAGAATATTATATTAAATAATACAGGTGTTTGGCGTATTCAGGTTGAAGTAGTTGATAATGCAGGAAACATCAGCACAATTAATTCAAATGCATTTCTAATTGATAAAAACACTCCATCCTACACTTCAACAAGTATAACCGGTCAATCATACCGTAACGGTAACTATTATTGGATAAAACCTAACGAAACGTTAAATATTAAAATTCGTGGTTATGATCAGGATTCTGGTATGAGATACTCATATATAAGATTATATTCTACCGAAGATAACAGAGCTGTTCATGATTGGACTTTAGACTCAACAAATCATAATGAGTGGATGACAAGCTCCTACACGGATATAATTGGTGCTGTTGAGTCTTATGAAGGAAGTGGCTATTATGAGGTTAACTGGAAGGTGAAGGGTCTTGCAGATGTCCTAAGTGATATACAGTACTGCTTTACTGATATTGCTGGTAATGAAGTCGGCTATGATAATACTGGGTGCTATATTGGAGTTGATGGTATTGCGCCAGGTTTGCCCAATATTATTCCGGATCATATTGAATGGACAAATTCTGATGTTGTTGTAGCAATAATTCATGGAATAGACACTGGAAGCGGCGCAAAGTCAAGTCAATACAGAATTGGTGGAAGCAGCTGGCTTGACTATAACAGCAAATTTACCATTTTGGATGAAGGGAAAACACACATTTTTGCAAGGACTATTGATAATGTTGGGAATATTGGTGAGGAAGCACTGCACAGTGTTAAGATAGACAAAACCCCTCCAGTTATCTCGGTAACCCCAGAAACGAACAGTGTTGTAGGTTTTTCATTACCTGTGGAAGTGAAAATCACAGATGAAGGCGGTAGTGGCTTCAAGAATTTCCGCTATGCATGGTCTAATAGTATTACAAAACCGCTCAATGGTTGGCAAACAATATATAATGAGATTAGCCTACTAAGTCTAACAGAGGCAGGATCTTTATATTTGCACATTGAAGCTATTGATACAGCAGGGAATATTGCATATGCTTGCTATGGAACATATACTTTGTTTTCTCCGGAAGTAAAAATTAATTTTGATGTTGTTAATAGGAACGATTACAGTTTACCTACTATTGCAGCAGGTGGCGAATATAGCATATTATCGTGTCCAGATACATTGTGTGGAGCTGTAATAGAATCAAATGTTGAGATTATAAAAGCAGAAGCAATTTTTAGTGGTGATAATGTAGGTGAACTTACCCTTGGAGCACCGTTATTCGACGGTCACCAATATACTTATACCTGTGATATATTTAGTGACACCATATCGCCATCACAACCTGATGGCTTATGTGAAGTAACAATTGTTGCAAAGACTTTGCTAGATACTATTAAAAGCGAATCAAGGATTGTTTCAATACTGACCGAAGCTTACCTTAACGTTGAAATATATAACGATGCTGAACAAATGATATACACAGATACTACAAGTGTTGAAACAGAGTACGGTACGTTTAATGCTGTTTTATCGCAATATTCTGAAAATATAATTATAGCAAGAACTTCCCCATATGTTTGTGGCGTAGTTGCTGAATTTCTAGATGAAACAGGACAGGCTATTCATATAGTTAACCTTTCTACCAACAACAACGACGCAAAATGGGAGTGGGCGACTTGCATTACTGAACCTTTTTTTGGAGGTATAAACTTTGGAGTTGTTCGCTTAACTGCTACCACTACTAATGGCAATACCCAAAGCAAGGAAATGACATATTTTATCCGAAGAATTAAATTAGATAACTTAAGAATCAATGATATTTCAGATTATAACTGGAAAGAATATTTTATTAGATCAAATGGTGAACCTTCAGAACTTGCCCGAAATGGTATTAATACCAGCAGCATGCCTGTGTTCAAGAATCATGAGTATATGGGAATTAAGCTTGGATATATGATTAAGTTCAAGATTGATTCAATTGGATTATACAGGAACGAAGATTCATTGAGTGTAGATGTAACATATTATGTAATGGATAATTCAAATAATATTTTCGAAGCTGATATATATGTAAGAAACGAAGATGGAGTATTTGCCTTGCTTGAAAACAGTGAATACAATAAAGTTGCAGGAAGTATTATACTCAACTCAAGCAGTAGGAGCTTTCACGAAGAAAAGCCCGAAAAGGAAACTTTCAACACATGGGAGTTTGAGTTCTTTCTCCCCTCAACTGCAAAGGTAGTAAAAAAGGGTGAATCTTTGGATATTTACAAGGACAACTCATGTAAAAATAAATTGCTTATAGTTTTTGATATAACTGGACATAGTAAGACTGGTTCAACATATGACTATACTATCAGAGAAAATCTATGGGGTGCTGGTGATGGTAGCGAATATGGAGCTAACCTACCTTCACAAAAGGATCTTTTACAAAAGGGTCTAAACAAAGGAGAAGTATTCTGGTACAACCTCAATGAGACAGCGCTGGATGATCTCGAATTTTATAGGGAATGGTAGGAGATTGTTCACTTACCCAGCCTACATGGGTACTTAAATAGACATACTAACCCAGAATAAGGGATTAAAAAAATAAAAAAATTGCAAAATAACTGTTGACAAGAGTATTTAAGTCATGTTACTATAGTCAAGCTGCCTCGTGAGACTCTTAAAAAAGCACTCACAAGAAATTGGATAAAAAATGATGTTGACAAAGAAGAGGACAGCGTGGTAAGATATAAAAGTCGCGCTCATGAGGGAAATATGAGACGACAAAAAAGATGGACCTTGAAAATTGAACAGTGTATGAGTAGGATTT
>Ga0265293_10003973_pt1 | contig 26741 bp, 19 predicted proteins | sample Munlanlewell138R_FD_192505 | JGI IMG/M metagenome (GOLD analysis project Ga0265293, IMG submission 192505) | Leachate microbial communities from a municipal landfill in Southern Ontario, Canada - Leachate well 138R | ecosystem: Engineered > Solid waste > Landfill > Unclassified | place: Canada...
GGCATTGAGCCATCATGACTTTAACCCAAGGAAAAGCCTTCAGGGTCATATTTGTCCGATAGTAATATAACTAAGAAAATGAATTATTTATTAACCAAAACGGTCAACGCCTAGTAGGGAAGGTCAAGCATTAACCATTAACCATTAAGCATTATTTCACTTCTTCATTTTTTTTTAGTCATTTCCACTACAACAATACTATACTTTTCTGTATTTTTGCAAAAAAAATTAAAATTCTAAATCATGCGACTGTCTTTCATTAGCTTATGTGCTATATTCTTTACAACTGCTTGTTCTACCGAAATTACAACAGATTACGAGGGGTTTGAAGTACACGATAATGTGAAAAAAATACGCTTTTTTAATCATGATAATGTACAAAATGCTGAAGCTGCTTTTTCAAAAAAAGGACAATTATTATATAATAAACAAGGCGGTGAATTAACTGAATATGAATATGATAAAAATAATTTACTGATACGTATGCGTATGTTCGAAGAAAACACGCTCATTTCAAAACGCCAATATTATTATGAGGGTAAAAAATTGATTGAAATAAAACAATTTTCTGAAAATAATTCGTTTTTAAAATCTATAAAATATCAATACGATTTGGCGGGAAATATTGTAAAAGGTTCACTCCTAACACCTTACAACAAACTCGAATATGTGTGGGAATATGAATATGACGCACATAATTTTAAACGTATGGAAACTCACACCTCACACACTATACAATTCAAAAAACGAATGCAATACACTACAAATAAAGAGGGTAAGGTAGAGTTGATACAAGAATTTGACGATTATGACGAACTATTTCGAGAACGATACTTTACGCTCTACAATGCCACAGCTCTCGAAACAAAACGATACAATTACTGGGCAGATGAAATTTCTGATTCTGTGTTGATTTCGTATGAATTTGATACAAGAGGAAATTGGATTCGCAAAGAAATACAATCCTATCCCGGAAAACTTGTTACGGTAAGTAGAGAAATTACGTATTATTAAGGCGTATTACATTATTTTTGCGTGCGTTCTATTTTTTTTGACACGCAATAGTAATTTTTTTTTCTAAACTTTATAGTACATTTGCATCACAAAAAAATAAGTATATGGCACATAATTCTTTATTAGAAAAACTTGAAACTCTCCGATTAAAATTTGAAGAAGTAGAACAACAAATAACTGACCCTGCTGTAATTGCAGATCAAAAACGTTATGTGCAATTAAACAAAGAATATAAAGAATTACAGCTTATTACAAAAGCGTATAAAGAATATAAAAACATACTCAACAATATATCGGGAGCAAAACAAATTCTTGACGAAGAAAATGATGAAGAGCTTCGTGATATGGCAAAAATGGAAGTTGATGAGTTACAAGAACAATTGCCTATTATTGAAGAAAAAATAAAACTTTTATTAATTCCTAAGGATCCGCAAGATGATAAAAATGCTATTCTTGAAATTAGAGCTGGTACGGGCGGTGATGAAGCTTCGCTATTTGCTGGCGAAATTTATCGTATGTATGTAAAATATTGCGAACAAAAAAACTGGAAAATTTCAACAACAAGTTACACCGAAGGTACGCAGGGCGGATATAAGGAAATTATAGCAACGGTTACGGGCGAAGGTGTATATGGTATTCTTAAATACGAATCGGGAGTGCATAGGGTGCAACGGGTGCCGCAAACAGAAACACAAGGACGAGTGCACACAAGTGCCGCAACTGTGGCAGTGCTTCCAGAAGCTGATGAATTTGATGTTGATTTAAACATGAATGATGTGCGTAAAGACACCTATTGTTCTTCTGGTCCAGGTGGACAATCGGTAAATACTACGTATTCCGCTATTCGTTTAACGCATATTCCCACAGGAATTATTGTAACATGTCAAGATGAAAAATCACAGTTAAAAAATTTAGATAAAGCTATTAAAGAACTGCGTTCGCGTTTATATAATCTTGAATACGAAAAGTATATTAATGAAATTTCTTCGCAACGTAAAACCTTAGTTTCTACAGGCGACCGTTCTGCAAAAATTAGAACATACAACTATCCACAAGGGAGAGTTACCGACCATAGAATAAATTTTACCTTATATAATTTACCTGCAATTTTAGATGGAGATATTCAAGAATTTATTGATAAACTGATAGTTGAAGAAAATGCAGAACGACTCAAAGCAAGTGATATATAAAAACATACGATGAATGAGATTCAAATACATGAACGAATTCATGCATTATTTCAAAAAACATATAATGCACCCATACATTCTATACAAATAATTACGGGTGCAGGTTCTCCTCGAAAATATTATCGTATTCTGTCTTCTCTTTCGTACTCTGTAATTGCATGTTTTGGCACAAATCTCGAAGAAAATAAAAGCTTTATTTACTATAATACCTTTTTTTTAGCTGCGGGTTTATCGGTTCCTAAAATATATGCATCTGAACAAGAACCATGGCTATATTTACTTGAAGATTTTGGAGATATAGATGTTTTAACTGCAAAACAAAATCTCTCGGAAACTGAAACAATAACACTCTATAAAACTATTATTCGCGACCTAATACAGTTTCAATTACAGGGTGCAAAATGCGACTTTTCTCATTGTTTTTCTCGAAATGCTTTTGATGAAACTGCAATGAAATGGGACTTGTATTATTTTAAATATTATTATCTTAAATTAAGTAATCTTGATTTTAATGAGCAAAAACTCGAAGAAGATTTTGATGCACTTATTGTATTTCTAAAACAAGCAGATGCATCATATTTTATGTATAGAGATTTTCAAGCACGAAATATTTTACTTAAAAACAACAAACTCCATTATATTGATTTTCAGGGCGGAATGCGTGGACCATTGCAATACGACCTTGCATCGTTGTTATTACAAGCAAAAGCACAACTTTCAGTAGCAACACAAAAAACACTTATAGATTTTTATATTTCGGAAATTTCAAAGTATATTACCATTTCAAAATCTCAGTTTAAAGCACTATACGAAGGATTTGCAATGATTCGAATTATCCAAACCTTAGGGGCATACGGTTTTAGAGGTATTATTGAGAAAAAACCTCATTTTATTAGCAGCATTCCACATGCAGTTGACAATGCTGTTACGCAAATTTCAAACGTATCTCAACACATTCATCTCCCCTATCTCACACACATTCTACATAATTTACCAAAAATCACAGAAACCAAATGACAAAACCAGAATTAACCGTAAGAATACACAGCTTTGCATATAAAAATGGCATTCCCGAAGATCCAACAGGAAATGGTGGCGGACATGTGTTTGACTGCCGCATCATTCCCAATCCGGGTGTATTGGAGCCATACAAAGCATTAACTGGTTTAGATGCATCGGTGGGAGCATATATTTTAGAACAAGCTCAATCTAAAGCATTTATACAAAACACATGTGCAATAGTAGAGCAAAGTATTATACGATATTTAGAACGAGATTTTACAAGTCTTATGGTTTCATACGGTTGCACTGGCGGGCAGCATCGTTCGGTATTTTTTGCCGAAACACTTGCTAAGCATATTACACAAAAATTTGCTCTCAAAGTAATTGTTGTACACAGAGAACAGAATATAGTGTACGAAATAAATTCCATAAAAAAATAAACTATGTTAGACTGGAAATTACTTTTATCGCATGAACGATTAGGCACACAAGAAAAACCTATTCTTAGAGAAGATGCGGCACGTTCTCAATTTCAGCGTGATTACGATAGAATAATTTTTTCGTCTCCGTTTCGCCGTCTTCAAAATAAAACACAAGTGTTTCCACTCCCGGGCAGTGTTTTTGTGCATAACAGATTAACTCACAGTTTAGAAGTGGCATCAGTTGGGCGGACATTAGGCAATATTATTGCAAAAGGTTTGTTACAAAAAAATGTTGATGTACACCCATTTATTTTAGACAGCATAGGCTCAATTGTTTCCACCGCCTGTTTAGCACACGATTTAGGAAATCCGCCATTTGGACATTCTGGAGAAAGTGCTATTTCACGATATTTTACACAAACCGAAAGTCATAATATTCAATCACTCATTGCTCCAGAAGAATATACCGACCTTATTCATTTTGAAGGAAATGCCAATGCGTTTAGACTGCTTACACATCAATTTACAGGCAGAAGGCAAGGAGGATTTGCATTAACCTATGCAACAATTGGGGCACTTTTAAAATATCCTTGTACATCTACCGACCTGAAAAATGGCAATGCTCCGTATGAAAAATATGGTATTTTTCAAACCGAAAAAGACACATTTATACAAGTTGCACAAAAATTAGGATTACGAAAACTTTCAAATTCAGGACACGCATATTGTCGCCATCCGCTTGTGTTTTTAATGGAAGCAGCCGATGATATATGCTATCAAATAGTTGATTTAGAAGATGCACATCGTCTTGGAATTATATCAGGAGAAGTAACAAAATCATTACTTTTTTCGTTTTTCGACCCTCAAAAAGATGCTGAATCCTTACAAGAATTACAATCACTCCTTTCTGAAGTTTCTGATGAAAATGAACAAATAGTGATTTTACGCTCTCGCACAATTAATAAATTAATTGAAGATTGTGCTCTTGTTTTTTGGGAGCATTACGAAGATATTATGAACGGCGTTTTTTATTCATCGCTCACAAAAAATCTTACTGGAAGCTCAAAACATGCACTACAAGAAATTTCGCTTCTTGCTACCGAAAAAATATATAACAGCAAAGAAGTTGTTGAAATTCAAATAGCTGGACATAGAATTTTAGGAGAATTACTTCATGAATTTGTAAGTGCTATACGTAATAATGATTCTTTATACACAACGCAACTTTTACGCTTATTACCAACACAATTACGCTGCGAAAGCGACAACACATACCATCAAATAATGTCGGTAATTGATTATATTTCAGGCATGACCGATGTATATGCACTCGAAATTTATAGAAAAATTAAAGGAATTTCATTTTCGGTAATTCGATAGTATTTATGAGTTCTCCTGCTGAAGCAGGAGACAATTGAATAGGAATATGTCATATTTATTTGTTGAATCTTCCATATACATTAAAAGCATATTTAGAGTGTAGAAAATCAAAAAAATTTGTAAATTTGTTTTATGTGTAAAGAAAAACTAATAACTGGTATAAAAGTAGCTCAACAAATGAGTAAGGCTAAGAATATATTGCATAGTCAAGTAATTCCTCGTGAAGAGCTTTTTCAGATTAGAAAAAGAGAGGGGAAATTGAGTAAAGAATTTAATAATACTCAGAATTTTAATGCCTAATTTAATTATTATTGCAGGCTGTAATGGTGCAGGAAAATCAACCTTTGCATCATCTTTCTTACCCGAAGGGTTAAGTTCTTTTGATTATGATAGGTTATATCTCGAAAACTACAATAGTCTTCCTGACAGTGAATTGCGAGATGTTATAGCACAAAATCAAACCACTGAAACATTTAAGTTAACTATAGACAAAGTACTTGCTGCAAAATTAGATTTTTGTTATGAAACTAATTTCGATCAACATCCTACACATTGGGCAGAAGTGTTTAAAAAAAATGGATATAGGTTGAATTTAATCTTTTTCTGCATTGACAATCAGGACATTGCAAAACACAGAGTTAGAGTTCGAACTGAATTTAAAGGACATTATGTAGATGATAATACAATACGTACTAAGTGGAAAGCTGGATATAAAAATGTGAATCTTCATTTTAGTTTTTTCGACAATGTTCTTTTTGTTGATAATTCTATATCGAATGAAGTATATACGAATATCTTGCAGATTGAAAATAAAGAAATTACTTTGATGACTGAGAATATACCAAAATATTTTAAAAATAGATTGCCTAAAATATATAATTTAATAGCTGGGATATAGAGATTATTGCTTTTCATTTTCAATTTTTTAAAATTTTGGCTAAAGCCAACAATGAAATTAAATGTATGAGTTCTCCTGCTGAAGCAGGAGACAATTGAGTAGGAATGTAGCTTCAATCCATTCCTTGAATTTATCCCTTTAAGCAGGTATTATATGAAAAAAACTATTACTTTATTTTATTATTTTCATAAAAACCAATAATTGGAGTATAAATGGTATCTCTTATTATTTTAATGTTTGTTATTAAAAAAAATAACACTGCCACACTAAACATATAGTAATAATATGTACGAATTTTAAAAATAGATAAAATTATAAGAACACCCACCCATATAGCAATGGATTTATTAAGATTTTTTATTTTTTGAGAAACAAGCATTTCTGTTTTTTTAACTATATCCAAAAAAAGAGGATTATAAAAATCGTATTTTTTACATGTATATAATAATCGGAAATATGCTTTATTATCAAGCAAAATGTTAATTTTAATTAAAAGTATCCGTTTTAAATCTTCATTATTCCATTTCTCTATTTTATTTCTCGCTTCAATTATGTTAGTAATGTTTAAAAGAATTCGATACTTTTTATCCTCACGTAACAAAATCAAGATAAATTCTAAAAAATCTAAATCTTTTTTTCTATTAAAGATTCATCTCTCTTTAGTTTTACAACTAATGTATCATACTTCTTTTGTTGAAGTAATGATTCTATTTCATTTTTATCAATCATTTTTATTAACTCTCTGATTTAGGGGAGTATTATATGGTTTTTCAAAAATATTCACATTATCAAATCTTTCTATATGATTTTTAAAATATAAATATTGAAATTCATCTTTAATAAAATATGAAAATGACAATAATGTACCCTCTTTTAATTCTATAGATATACGTGAAACTCCATTTGAAATAGGATTTATATAAAGAACACCAAAAAACCGATTATAATATTTAAAATAATATGCATTTTCAATACTAATTTTCTCTATTTCATGATAAGTAAAAATATAAGATTTATTATTATAAAAAGAAATTTTAATTTCATTAAGCAATAATGAGAATTCGCCAATTCTATTTTCATATTGTTTCCAATCAGGCATTTTTGAACGTATTCTATAACTAAAAAAATGATAGAGAACCGAAATTATTATAAAATTACATACCAAAACAAGATATAGTAATTTAATATCAACCTTATATGGCCATTTTAATAAAAAAGGAATAGCAATAATAAAAAGCACTAACACTATTCCACGAAGGATATTAAATACTATTCTTGATTTTTTAAAAGCATATAAAGAATAGTCTTCATCCGAACTTTCAACAATTTCTACATTTATTCAAATTATAATAAAACACTTTGTTCTGTGCTGATTACTCTGTTCACATTTTTTTTTGTTACACTACGTACAAAGGTATAGCAATTTTTGCTTTGTGTGGTAAAAAGTTGTGCGTTTTTATTTGCAGTTGCAAGCTCCGCGGGGATTCGGAGATGCTAAGAACCACAAAATCTTGTGACTTTAGATTTTTTAGATAACTGTAAAAGCAAAACCATGCAAGCAGAACATACACACATCTACTACCAAAAAAATGCATATAAAAACGCAACAATTAAAATAATAAGCATTGCACTAAAGTTAAATTGATTAGAGGTAATAAACGTATCTTTTATAAGGGGAATTGCTTTTGCGTCATCATCACCTTCTCCCGAATTTAAACTAACTCCAATAATTACAACCATAGTAAGCAAAAATGTATATAACATTTGATCTAAAAACGGCATTTCTATTGGTAAAAATTTTAATGCCAATGCTATAGGAATTGATAATAACACACCAACAATAGCACCTTTTGTATTTGTTTTTTTCCAAAACAAACCTAATATAAACACCGCTAAAATACCGGGACTCACCAAGCCTGTATATTCTTGAATATATTGAAACATTTGCGAAATAGAGCCAAGCAAAGGAGCTATTAAACACGACACAACAAGAGCAACAACTACCGTAATTCGTCCTACCTTCACAAGATTTGTTGAATTGTTATTTTTTGCAATATATGGTTTATAAATATCCATAGTAAAAATAGTTGCTGTTGAATTAAGCATAGAAGCTAAAGATGACACAATAGCAGCAACAAGTGCAGCAACAACTAATCCTTTAATTCCCATAGGTACAAACGTACTAATAAGCCACGGATAGGCTTTATCATAATTTATTGTTCCATTGACATTTGTAAACGTATCACCTACACCTTGAACAATAGCAGTGCCTTCGGGTTGCGAATACATAACAAATACTATAATACCAGGAATGACAACGATAAACGGAACTAATAATTTTAAAAAAGCAGCAAAAGCCACCCCTTTTTGTGCTTCGCGTAATGATTTTGCAGCAAGAGCACGTTGAATAATATATTGATTAAATCCCCAATAATAAAGATTTGCAATCCACATCCCTCCTATTAAAACCGCAATGCCGGGTAAATTACTAAATTCAGGATTATCGCGTTTTAAAATCATTTGAAATTTTTCAGGAGCCGTAGCATATATATGCGATATTCCATCAATAACTCCCCCATCAGGGGTAACATGTTGCAATGCAATAATGGTAGTTATTATTCCACCAATTACAAGCAACACAACCTGTATAACATCTGTCCATGCCACCGCCGACAATCCGCCCCACACTGAATATGCAGCTGCAAAAAATGCAAGACCAAATATAAACCACATAACCATATCGCCATTTCCACTCCCAAAAACAGTGTCAAGTGCTTTGGCGCCAAGAAACAATACCGATGTTAAATTCACAAGCACAAACAATGCTATCCAAAAAATAGCAAGAATTGTTTTTAAAGAGGTATTAAAACGAGTTTCAATAAATTGCGGAATTGTATATAATCCTTGTTTAATAAAAATTGGCAAAAAATATTTTGCAACAATAAGTAAGGTAATAGCCGCCATCCATTCGTATGACGCAATAGCTAAGCCTACTGCAAAGCCCGACCCCGACATTCCAATAATTTGCTCTGCTGATATATTAGCCGCAATTAATGAAGCACCAATAGCCCACCATGGTAGGGTTTTACCTGCCAAAAAATAATCTTCGGCGGTTTTTGTTTCTCCTTTTTTAGGACGCGAAACCCATAAACCTATACCAATAATTACAGCAGCATATACAATAAAAATTGCATAATCAAGAGTTGAAAAAGCTTGTATCATACGTGTTTATTTTTATAATGAATAGATGACATGTTTTGTAAGATTTGTGCAGCGTATTCTGGTGTAATATCTCGTTGTGGTTCTGCAAGCATCTCGTATCCAACCATAAATTTTTTTATTTCGGCACTTCGTAATAAAGGCGGATAAAAATGCATGTGCCAGCGCCAATGTTCTGATTTTTTTGCCACAAAAGGTGCCTGATGAATACCAGCCGAATATGGAAATGAACATTCAAAAATATTATCATACTTAGTAGTTACCTCTTTATAGATTGAAGCAAAGGCAGTAATTTCGCTCTGTGAAAGAGAAATTATATGAGCATGATTTTGTTTTGGAATAAGTATAGTTTCAAAAGGCCACACAGCCCAAAAAGGAACAAGTGCAATAAAATATTCATTTTCGCTTACAATACGCTCTTTTTTATGTTGCTCTTGCTGAATATACTGTTGAAGTAATTGTTCGGAGTGTTGTGCAAAATAATTACTTTGCTGTATATCTTCTTTATACACCTCATCGGGGATGCTTTGTTGTGCCCATATTTGGCAATGCGGATGTGGATTACTGCACCCCATTACACTCCCTTTATTTTCAAATATTTGAACGTGGGTAAGAGATGTAGTTTCTGCTATTTGTTTACATTCATCAATCCACACACGTATTACCGCTTCAATTTGATGCACTTCAAGTTCGGGTATTGTGGCTGCATGATTTTCAGAAAAACACACAACTTTACACATTCCTTGTTCAGATTTTGCGTACAACAAACCATCGTTTATTTCTTGATGCGGCACATCAGGCAATAATGCACTAAAATCATTTACAAACACAAAAGGACCTGTATATTTTGGATTTATTTGGTTCCCTGCACGTTGATTTCCGGGACACAAGTAACAATCTTTATCATATGCACGAAGAGGTGCTGCACAAGTCGTTTCTTGTTGTCCCTGCCATGGGCGTTTTGTGCGGTGAGGCGAAACCAACACCCACTCACCAAGCAAAGGATTAAATCGTCTATGTGTTACATGCATCATATATATATGTATTTCAAACGTAGATTACAAATTAATTTTACTCACTCCTTGCGAAATTTCTGTAATAATAATATTTTCAGTTTGATTTCTTGGTATATAATACTCTTTTTTTACTGTTTCAATAAACAATTCAATACTTTCATTGTGAACAACTTGTAAAGTACAACCACCAAAACCGCCCCCCATCATTCGTGCTCCAAGCACACCGGGTATTTGTTGTGCAATAGCAACTAATTCATCTAATTCGTTACAACTAACCTCATATACATGCTGTAAACCTTCGTGCGATTGATATAATAAATCACCAATAAGTGCAACATCATTCTTTTTAAGAGCATCACACATAGCATGTACACGAGCATTTTCTTGCACCACAAACAAGCATCGATTATAGAGTATCTGCGGCATAAATGTCCTACAGTCTTCGAGCATAGAAAGAGACACATCACGCAAAGATGTTACAGAGGGATATTTTTTTGCTATCAGCTGCACCCCTTCCACACATTGGTTTCTACGTACATTATATTCTGACGAAGCCAAGGTATGAGTAACATTTGAATTACACAGCACAATTTTATAATCATGGAGCAAAAGCGGTATATACGCATGTTCGAGTGTATCACAATCTAACCAAAGTGCAGAATCTTTTTTACCAAACACCACCGCAAATTGATCCATAATGCCACATTGCACTCCTATAAATTCATGCTCGGCATATTGTGCATATTGTGCAATACTGATATCATCTAATTGCAAATTATATATGTCATTAAGTGCAAACAAAAATCCACATTCTATAGCAGCAGACGAGGAAACGCCAGCACCTATGGGAATAGTACCGCCAAAAACCACATCAACACCCGTAATTTTAAGCGAGCGTTTTGTAAGTTGTGCAATAACCCCCAACATATAATTAGCCCATATACATTTTGATGGTTTTGAAATTTCGGCAAGCGATATTTCAAAAAACTCATTCATATCAAACGCATAGAGTCGAATTTTTTTATCATTATTTGGAGCAAGCGCAAAATACATTTCCTTTGAAATAGCTGCTGGCAACACAAATCCTTTATTATAATCGGTATGTTCACCAATTATATTAATTCGCCCCGGAGCCCTATATAAATAAGGTTTTGTAGCATATAAAGAGCTAAATTTTTGAATGATATTTTGTAGCTTCTCCATGCAAGAAAACACTACTGAAGTTTCACAATTGCGTACGACTGTCCGGGCATTGTTACATGCACGTTTGCATCATTACGCACACATTCAATGGTATCGCCTGCTAAAAGCACGGTATTTGTAAACGAAACAGACATAGGAAAATCAGCAGTAACCTCTTGTTTTGAAGGATTTAACGCAACAAGAATCACATCATTACCATGAGCTCGAGCATACACAAACGGGTAGGTATTTTCATGAGCATAGAGCGGCACAAACTCGGCATAATTAGCCAAAGCTGGTTCCGATTTTTTAAGTTGAATAAGTTTTTTAGTTTTATTCAAAATAGAATAAGGATTTGCTTCGGCATCTGCCACATTTGGAGCATTTTGTGCAGTATCTACAGGTAAATACAGTTTAGACGCATCAGCAGTTGAAAAGCCAAAGTTTTTACTTGTATTCCATTGCATTGGAGTTCGGCAGCCATTTCGAGGTTGATACGCTCCTTCTACTTGAGGCCATGATGTAGGCAACTGTTTCATTCCAATTTCGTTACCATAATAAATAAACGGCACACCCGGCATAGTTAATCCAAACGCATAAATAATTTCCAAATCTTTTTCGCTTCGTTTATTACAAATTCTGGCATTATCATGGTTTCCTAAGGCAATGCTTATATATCCCATATCTTTTGTAGGGAGATACTGTTCCATATAATTATGTAAAAAAGCAGTAATATTTCCTTTTCCCTCAGTATCAAAAAAGCTATGTCCTGTTGAATAGCCATTTAAAATTCTCCAATCTTCTTTTTGGAACAAATCATTGTAGCCTTCGAACCAGTGGAAAAAATCACAATGGAACGCACTATCAAGCGCATCTTTAGGGTACGACCATTCAGCCACCATAAAAGCATCGGGATATTCATTATTTAAAATAGTTCGTATTTCTTGCCAGAATTGTTTTGTTGCATTTGCATTTGCATTAAAAAACTGTTCGTTTCCTTGCACGTTTGCATCTTTTACTAAAGCCCCAGCCATATCAGCTCTAAAGCCATCAGCCCCCATATCTAACCAAAAACGGAGCATTTGTTTCAATTCCTCTCGCAAGGCTAAAATATCAGGATGGTCGGGAGACAATTGCCATGTATAATTTGAATCAGGCAATGCAAATCCATAGTTTAGAGCAGGTTGACAGTAATAAAAATTTCTCATAAACTGCCCATTACGTTGTCCATATCCTTTTATAAACGCATCGGCATATTCTCTTGGTGGATTATACCACACATTATCGTTCCATATATACCAATTTGTATATGTATTCGTATCCTGCCGTGCAGAAGCTTGAAACCATGGATGTTCAATAGAAGTGTAGCTTACAACATAATCAAAAATTATTCTCAATCCCCGTTTATGAGCCTCATCAAACAACTGTTTTGCATCAGCATTTGTTCCATATCGCGGAGCAACTTTATAATAATCAGAGATATCGTAGCCAGCGTCTAAAAATGGAGATTCAAAAAACGGATTGATCCAAATAGCATCAACGCCCAAACTTTTTATATAGTCAAGTTTTTGAATAATCCCCTGTAAATCACCAATACCATCGCCATCTGAATCATAAAACGTTTGTGGATAAATTTGGTAAAACACAGCATTATGCACCCAATCTGGTGCGTGAGGAATAGAATATTCACCAGTAATTTCATGAGAAAATTCCTGTGTTTGATTTGTTTTTACCGATGCATTATTACAACTTGTACAACACACAATAACACTTACAAACAACACAATACCATTAAACACATTTTTCATAGCTTTTACATTATAATTTAAACATATATTCTTTTGAAACAATCATATTCATACTACTTTCAACCGCTTGGATTAAAACAGTGTACACACCTTCTTGTTCGGGAACAAACTCGCGATCGTGCCCTCCATGTATATCAGAAATTGCTTCACCATTATAAAACCATTGATATCCGTATGAATAAGGAGCAGATAAAACCCCATCTGCATATATAATGTGAGGTTGTGGCTGCATAATACTTTTTGCAACTTCTGTTGCTATAACCCTTGCCCCTTGTGCGTTTGGATGCACACCATCTTGCAGCAATAATTCAGGTTCTTTTCCCTCAAAAACCGAATACAAATCAATTACATTTACTCCTATAGACAAAGCAATGTGTTCTATTTTATGATTCACAGAATCAGCAATATATGCATTTGAAATGTCCCAATCTTTATTTTCGCCGGGAATTGCGGTACAAATATATACCTGAGGTTTAGACGCAAGATTTTGAAACGTACGAATCATTTCTATATAATTTGCAACAAACTCGTTTCCATACATATTCCAATTATACAATTTAGAATCATTTGTACCGAGTTTAATAATCACAATATTTGGGTTTAATTCAAGTGCTTGTGTGTATTGCGGCTCGTTCCAATACGGCAAATCGCCATGTTTAAGCATGGTACGAGCACTTACACCAAAATTATGAATATGCCAACTACTATCATTAAGAATGTTGTGTAATTGTGCAGGATAACTTTCAGTTACAGGATTATCGAGTCCGTAGCCAGCAGTAATGCTATTACCAATACAGGCAACCGAAACAATTGAATCTTGTGCCTGCACAAACACACAGCACGCCAACCATATAAAAATGAGACATACTTTTTTTTGCATACTTATAATGAAATTTTTATTTGCGAGCCCGAATAATCTACAATTTTTGTAAACTCATTTGGTTTTTCTATACCAACGCCATTATTTTCAGACACCACAACAATTGAAAATTTTCGTGTTTGCAACATGCCTGGGAAATCACCATTTCGTTGTCCAATAGTAAGTTCATTTGCAGCATCATTCCATGTGAAATCGATAGTTGCGTATATACCTTTTTCATAATTATATCCATCGTTTTCATCTTCGTACAATGTAAACGTCCCATCGGCACCTTTATACACACGTATTTCCAAATTATCATACGCTTTTTCGGTAGCATATTGCACAAAAGGTCCCATAGGAATAATAGAACCAGCAGGCACAAAAATTGGCATTGTTTCTATACCAGCATCAACCGTAATAGTGGCACCACCTTGATAGGTTTTTCCTGTCCAAAAATCAACCCATGCACTATTGTTTGGCAAATACACCTCACGAGTAGTTTCACGCGTTTCGTTTACAAGTTCAGCAGCAAATAAAGTAGGAGTTTTCCAATTTAATATCATACGTGCAGCACCCGTTGAAGTATTTTCGGTTTCTAAAAGGAAATCATATGATTTTCCCGCTTCTAATTGAATAATTTCTGTGTATTGTTCAACGCTTGTATATACCATTTTTAACGATTTACCATTTATTTTTAATCGTTTTGCATCAAACGATTTTAAATGAAACTGATACGCCCCTGTTTCGGTAGGAGTTAGTTTACCCGTATAACGAATAGCAAACATTGAATCAGTTACATAATCAGGACGTCCGGTGTACCAAAGCACATCTATATTTGACACAATAGTATCTAAGCCCAACTCTTTGTAATCTTTATCTTTATAAAACTCTGCACGTAATCCTTTTGCACCATCAAGCGTTGTAAACACATCAGGACTCATAGTTTGGCTACGTAGTGGAGGCGTATATTTTTGATATTCTGTTACCGGACACGCCATAATAGATGGTCCAAACATAAATTGGTCATCAATATTATACACCTTTGTATCAGCCGTAAAATCCATTGCTAAGCCACGCATAATAGTATAATCCTCGTGAGTAACTTTCCATGCTTGCGAATAAATATATGGCATTAAACGATATCGTAGATTATCAAATTTAATAAGCGTTGGCGTAAATTCACCAAACTCCCATATTTCGCGAGGGGTTTCGGAACCATGCGAACGGAATATAGGCGTAAACACACCAAATTGGAACATACGTGTATATAATTCTTGGTATGCAGGGTCTTTACCACCATTGCAGAACACACCATCGTAAGCACCTAACACAAATGCACCAATATCAAATGTCCAATACGGAATACCCGACATAGAGTGATTTAAACCAGCCGCGATTTGATATTTATATATATCCCATGCAGCACCAATATCGCCACTCCAGGTAACCGCCGCATTTCGTTGCTGTCCGGCATAGGTAGAGCGAGTTAAAATAAACTGACGTTGCGTAGCATCTGCACGCATAAGTTTATGTAAATCGGTAGTCATAATTAACGAAAACGCATTTAAATATCTATCCCACGAACCAAGATGATTAACACCAACCTTATTTTTCATTTCATAATCGGTTGATTCTTTTGTGAGTGCGTTTGTAACGTCAGGTTCGGTAGAATCAATCCACCACCCATCAAGTCCAAATCGCCACAATCCATTTTTAAGGTATTTATAATATACTTTTGTAGCTTCTGGATTAAATGCATCATAATATTTGAATCCAGCCCAGCCAACAGGTTTATACAAAAATCCCTTTTCATTCATTTCCTTATAAATTGGAGTATTTGGTCCTAATGCAGGCCAAATAGAGATAATGGCATGATAATTCATAGCACGCAGTTTATCCATCATTTGTTGTGGATTTGGGAACAATGTTTTATCGAAAAACATACCACTCCAATTTTTAGGACCGTTCCAATAGTCCCAATCCTGAATTATGTTATCGATAGGAATTTGTAGTTTTCTATATTTTTCGGCAACCTCTAAAAGTTCAGCTTGCGTATCGTAATGTTCTTTACTTTGCCAGTATCCATATGCCCATTTACCAAACATAGGAGCCTTACCGGTTAAATAACGATATCCAGAAATTACCGTATCAGCTTTTTTGTCTGCTATCAAATAATAGTCAACATTATCAGCAACATCCGACCATATTGCAGCACCTTTTTCTGTATCAGAAAAAATGGTTTTTGAATAATTATCCCATAAAATACCATATCCAGCCGTTGACCAAATAAATGGGCTTACTGCATCGGTATTTGTTTGCACCAATTTCACCTCTTTTCCTCTATAATTCATATAGCCATGTTGATGTTGTCCTAAGCCATAAATAGCTTCCTGAGCACTTACATTAAATGTTTGACAAATGCTCCATGCATTTTCGTTTGCCGACACATAGGGTGTAAATTCAGCAGCACCTTTTTCAGCTACAATTTGTTTGTTTTCAGCATCAAAATACGAAATAGCACCATCTTTCTCAGATATTTTCACTTGTAAAGAAGCAGATTGCAATACAATATTTCCATTTTTTTGCGAAACGGCAATATCAAGAGATTCCAGACTGTCTATTACTACCATCAAACTTATTTTGCTATCGGTAGAACCTTCAGTCCATTTTTGCACACGTACAATGTTATCAGCATAAAACTGAGCTTTCACAAACATTGAATCAATGTGCAGTTGAACTCCATTTGTAATAGCTTGATACGGCGTTTTTTGAGAACAATTACTCAATAAAAGACACATACAAACCATTGTCATACTAAATACTTTTTTCATAATAACAGAATTATATAAATATTAAAAAAATAACACATACCATTTTTTACTTCCAGATTTTTTCTATTTCCTCGAGTGTTTTATTTTTTGTTTCGGGCACCATTTTCCACACAAACAACAATGAAAGCACGCTCATAATACCATAAAAGCTGTACGTCATAACACTACTATATTCCAACATTGACGGACCGGTTGAGGAGATAATATAATTAGTAATCCATTGAGCCGCCACCGCAATAGCCACCGCCTTGCCACGAATAGTATTTGGAAAAATTTCAGAAATCAACACCCAACAAATTGGTCCCCACGACATCATAAACGCCGCCGTATATACAATAATAAACACAAGAGTTGCCGACGAAATAATTTCAAAATACGAGAATAAAGCCAAGGCAAACATACCAATTGCCATACCCACAGACCCCATCATAAGCAAAGGTTTTCGTCCCAATTTATCCACCGTAAGAATTGCTAAAATAGTAAAAATTACATTCACACCTCCCATAACCACCGTTTGCATCATAGACGCATCTTTATCTGCCCCCATAGTTTCAAAAATACGTGGTGCATAATACAAGGCAACATTAATTCCTACAACTTGCTGAAAAACAGAAAGTAAAACACCAATCACAATCACAAGTTTACCATACGAAAAGATATGTGCATACTTTTGTTCAATTGAACCTTTAATTTCGGCTAAAACCTGCTTTGCCTTTTCAAGTCCATTTATTTTTGCAAGAATAGTAAGAGCCTTATCATCGTTGTTTGTTAAAGCCAAATAGCGAGGCGATTCAGGCACAAAAAACAATAATATTCCAAACAAAGCAGCAGGAATAGCTTCGGACAGAAACATATTTCTCCATCCTATTTCATTAATCCATTCAATTGTTTGTCCGCTTGCAATTCCTCTATTAACCATATACACCACAAGCATTCCAAAAATTATAGCAAACTGATTAAGCGACACCAGCCTACCACGTAAATGTGCAGGCGCAATTTCCCCGATATACATAGGACACACAGCAGACGCAAAACCAACGCCAATACCTCCAATGATACGATACACATTAAACATTATAAGCAATCCCATAGTAGGTTCGCCCCGTTTAAAGAATAAAAATTCTGGAAATCCAGAGCCTAAGGCAGAGATGAAAAATAAAAATGCAGCAAACAGCAACACTTTTTTTCTTCCAAATTTACGAGCAAATGTACCCGATAAAGCAGCTCCAATAATACACCCTATAAGTGCACTCGAAATTGTTGCTCCATGCACAAATGTGCTTAATCCGAGCCCATGAATTAAATACTCCTGAATAGATTTTTCGGCACCCGAAATAACAGCGGTGTCATATCCAAACAACAAGCCACCAATTGTAGCAACAAGCGTTATACCAATAAGATAGCCATAATTACCTTCTGTTTTATATGTTGTCATAATTACATGTTTAATAAAACCATATGTATAATCAAAAACAAAATAACAAAACTGTGCATCACAGTGCCAGTCGCATTATTTTTATATATACAAATTAATCAATTGTTCTAAATATTCTTGTTTACCGCTTAATTGTGCAGGTTCGCCAACAGTTTGTGCAATTTTACACATATCTTCAAGACTCAAACCTCCTTTTTCAAAAGCAGCACCATTGCCCGCATCAAATGAAGCATATCGTTTTGCTTTCATAGTAAGGTATTCAGATTCTGTAAGAATTTTATCAGCAATAAGCAACGCACGTGCAAACACATCCATGCCACCAATATGAGCAATAAAAATATCTTCTAAATCGGTAGAATTTCTTCGTGTTTTTGCGTCAAAATTAATACCTCCATGCGTAAAACCACCCGCTTGTATAATTTCTAACATAGCCTCTGTAGTTTCATACACATTTGTAGGAAATTCGTCAGTATCCCAGCCATTTTGGTAGTCGCCTTTATTTGCATCAATAGAGCCTAATTTACCAGCATCAGCAGCCATACGTAACTCATGAGCAAATGAATGTCCCGCTAAAGTTGCATGATTCACCTCAACATTTAATTTAAAATCATCAATAAGCCCTTGTTTTTCGAGGAATCCGAGTACCGTTTGCGTATCAAAATCATATTGATGTTTTGACGGTTCCATAGGTTTTGGTTCAATAAAAAACGTACCTTTAAACCCTTGTTTACGAGCATAATCGCGAGCCATTCGTAAAAACTGCCCCATGTGGTCGAGTTCTTTTTTTGTATTTGTATTATGCAAACTCATATATCCTTCTCTACCGCCCCAAAACACATATCCAGTGCCGCCTAACTCTATAGTAGCATCTATTGCATTTTTTACTTGCACCGCAGCATTTGTAAGCACATTAAAATCAGGATTTGTAGCAGCACCGTTCATATATCGCGGATTGCCAAACACATTTGCCGTTCCCCATAGCAATGTAACCCCAGATTCCTGTTGTTTTTGCTTTGCATGTTCTGTCATTTTTGCTAAGCGCGATTCAATTTCAAACACAGAACCATCGCCAACCATATCCACATCATGGAAACAATAAAACGGAGCACCAAGTTTTGTAATAAATTCAAACGCAGCGTCCATTCTTTGTTTATTAGCATCCATTATATTTGATGCTTGTTCCCATGGAAAATTTTTAGTACCCGGTCCAAATGGGTCGCCACCTGTTCCACAGAGTGTGTGCCAATATGCAACTGCAAAACGCAGATGTTCTTTCATTGTTTTTCCAGCCACTACTTGGTTTTCATTATACCATTTGAATGCAAGAGGATTTTTCGACTCTTTTCCTTCGTATTTTATTTGGTTAATACCTTTAAAATACTCTTTGTTTCCTATTATTACTGCCACAGATGTAAGTTTTAAATGTTATTATTTCTATTTTTTATTCTTTATACTATTTTTTGCAGATGCAATTTCCATGTATTATATGCATCAAGATATGCTTGTTTTTTTTCAACATCTGGCACCACTTCATGCACCTTATGTAGTCCAACAAACGCCTCTTGTGCGTGGGCATAAAATCCAAGTCCAATACCAGCTCCACGAGCCGCCCCTACAGAACCATCGGTATTATACAATTCTATTGTTGCCGCAGAAACACTGGCTATTGTTTCACGAAACACGGGACTTAAAAACATATTTGCATGTCCCGCTTTAATTTTTGTAGGATATATTCCTATTTCGTTCATAATTTCTATACCATATTGAAAAGAGAATGCAATTCCCTCTTGTGCAGCACGTATTATATGTGCCTGATTATGAGTATTAAAACTAAGATTATGAATATGAGCCTGCACATCAGCATTTTGCAACACCCGTTCTGCACCATTTCCAAAAGGAATAATAGACACGCCATTACTTCCCACAGCAACACTCGCAGCCATTTCATTCATAGTAGCATACGGAATATTTCCCACTAATTTTTGCACCCACGAATTTAAAATTCCCGTGCCATTAATACAAAGCAACACCCCTAAACGAATATGTTCGGGACTATAATTTACATGTGCAAATGTATTTATGCGTGATAATGTATCATATTGAACGGTATCACTTACCCCGTACACAACTCCCGACGTGCCTGCTGTTGTTGCAATTTCGCCGGGTTCCATAACATTAAGCGAAAGAGCGTTATTAGGCTGATCGCCTGCTCTATACGTAATAGCAATACCTGTATGCAAACCTAATTCTTGTGCTGCCTGTTCGCTTACGTATGATTGTACGCCAAATGTAGGGGTTATATCTGCAAGTAACGAAGCATCAATACCATAATAATTAAGTACAAGTTCTGCAGGTTTTGCATGTTTAAAATCCCACAACATAGCTTCAGAAAGCCCGCTTATTGTGGTAGTAATAGTGCCCGACAGTTTCATAGCAATATAATCGCCGGGCAACATTATTTTATGGATTTTTGCGTACAATTCTGGTTCGTTTTGTTGCACCCATTTTAACTTTGATGCAGTAAAATTTCCGGGCGTATTTAATATATGCGATAAACATGTTTCGTTTCCAATTTCAGAAAACGCCTTTTGTCCTATTGCAGTGGCACGGCTATCGCACCAAATAATTGAAGGACGCAAAACCTGTTGATTTGAATCTACCACCACTAATCCATGCATTTGATACGAAATACCAATAGCTTTTATATCGTGCACCGCTACATTTGAAACGGCAAGTACTTCTTGCAAAGCTATTTTTATATTATTCCACCAATCTTCTGGTTGTTGTTCAGCCCAACCTTGTTGCACAGCAATAATTTCCATCTCTTTTTTTGGATAGAATGCCGATGCCTTGCACATGCCAGTATCCCCTTCTACAAGCGATACTTTTACTGATGAACTTCCAATATCAAATCCTAACAAATACATGTTTGCTACTTAATAGTTGTTGAAATTTGAGAACCAGAATACGTAATACTGCTCACAATAGCATTTTTATTTCCAAAAGCAACTGGATTTTGAGCATTAATATATACAATTTTAAACGTTTGATTTTGCAACATTCCATCATACACGCCTCTACGTTCGCCAATTGTGAGTGTACCCGTTGATTCATTATATGAAATAGGCACATACGAATATTTTCCTTTTTCATAATTATAATTCGTAGATTCATCAGCATATAATTCAAACGATGCATCTTTTCCGGCATACACATACAATGTAATTATCGAATCAGGATATTGATTTGTGTACTGCATGTCAACACCAGTAGGTATAATAGAACCTTCTTTTACAAACACAGGCATACGTTCATACGGTGCGTCAGCAGAAATCGTTTGTCCGCCATGGTACACATTGCCTGTGTACAAATCATACCATGCTTGTCCGTCAGGCAAATACACATCACGTTTTGTTGCTTTAAACTCAGTAACAGGATTCACCAAAAACGAGGGTCCAAACATATATTGATTATCAATATTCAACACCTTTGTATCATGAGCAAAATCCATCACAAGCGGACGCATTATTGTGTAATCTTTATGATACGAATCGCCCGCCAAGGTGTATATATATGGCATTAAAGTATATCGTAATTTATTGTAGTACAACATTGATGCGTATGCAGGGTGCCCTTCGGGAGCAATGTTATATATTTCGCGGAATGGATATTGTCCATGCACTCGAAACAGCGGACAAAACGCACCAAATTGATACCATCTCGTGTTAAGTTCACGCCATTCAACCAAATCATTACCTTTTGGCTCCCAATATTTATCTTCAATTGCAAATCCGCCAATATCCATAGTCCAATATGGTAATCCAGAAATAGAATGATTTGTACCCACCGTAATTTGATCATACAAATCGCTCCAACGCGACACAATGTCGCCACTCCAATTTACCGCTGCATAGCGTTGTTGCCCAGCAAACGAAGAACGTGTAAGAATAAACACACGCGTATTTGGGTCAGTTTTTCGTTGCGATTCGTACACACCAAGAGCATTCATTAAAGAATATGCATTAAAATACTGCTCCCCGTTACCAAGATAATTTGGAGTCATATTTAACTTACGTTCCTCAATTGAAATATTTGAATGCATATCAGGTTCTGTAGCATCAAGCCACCACGCATCAAATCCTTTATCAAACAACTCTGTTTTTATTTGGTCCCAAAACATATCACGAGCACCAGGATTAAACACATCATAAAACGTATTTTTATATCCCGGATAAATCCAATCGAGGCGTGCTTTTTCAATATTATGCTGAAACACATATCCTTTTTCGTTCATAGCCACATAATTATCAATGCCCTCATAATATTTAGGCCATACAGAAATCATAATTCGTGCATTCAAATCATGCACTTTTGACACCATTTCTACTGGATTAGCAAAACGAGTAGAATCAAACAAATGAGATCCCCATTGATTATCTGGCCAATAGTTCCAATCAAGAACAATATTATCGAGAGGAATTTTTTTATTTCGGAATGTTTGCACAACATCTACTAATTCATCTTGTGTTTTATATCGCTCTCTACTTTGCCAAAATCCCATTGCCCATTTAGGAATCAGAGTTGCTTTACCGGTTAATTTTCTGTATCCAGAAATCACCTCATCAGAAGTTTTTCCATACACAAAATAATAATCAATACCATATGCAGCCTCCGAAAATAGCGACAAACGCATTTGGTCTTGCACAGGCAGTGGGTCTAAATGTTTAAGAGCAAGATATCCACCGTTAGGAATCCATTCAATTTTTATAGCATATGTTTCGCCTTGTTTCATATCTATTTGAAATGGACGCGACCATGGGTTCCAATTTTGACGCCAACAATCAATAATTAGTTCGTTGTTTACATATACTTTTATATAGTTTGAACCATACAATAAAAATTTATGCTCGCCCTCAACCTCCGAACCAACATATCCTTCCCAAACTATTGTTCCTTTTTGGTCAATTTCTTTAGGTAAATTAAGTTTTCCAGCCTCTTCCTCAAACATATAGTCAATAATTGTATCTCTAACTGTGTTCACCACTTTGCCTTGCACCGTGTGCGTTGCAGTAAGTCCACCTGCATTTTTATGTTTGTCAAACAACAATAAATTTGAGATGTCTTGATATTCTCGTGCATCACCAAATCTTGTAATAGAATAATTATCCCATAAAATACCATATCCCTTATTAGAGTACAAAAAAGGCACACACGACACAAGGTTATGTTGTGCAAGTTCTACATCTTTTCCTTTATAATTCATATATCGATGATGCTGTGCACCTAAGCCGTAAAAAGCCTCATCGTCAGGAGATTCAAAGACTTGTTGCACGGTATAATAATCTGCCCCTTCTGTAGTAGAATTGTGAATAATTTTACCTCCGCCAATTTTTTCTTGTAAAAGAACAATGCCATCAGCATCTTTAAAACACACTTCTCCTGTTTTTGCATCAAGTATTGCAGATATTTTTGGAGTGGATACAATTATATTGTTTTCCTCTTGAACAACCTTCCAATTGGTGTACACTTGTTGTTTCAGTACTATTAAACTTGTGTCTGCTAAAGCCGCACCTTTTGGCGTAGCAGTTACCCGAATTATTTCGGGCGAAATAACAGAAAGCGTAACATCAAGCGTATCAATTGTTAGCTGTACCGAATTATCGGTTTTTTTATACGACTGCGACGAACACGCAGCAAGCAATGCAATGCAAAACACCGTAAGACCTTTTTTTAATGTATTCATATTCAATTATTTTGTAGTTATAATAAGTTCATTTGATTGTATTTCCTCTGATGTTGCTTTTACTATAATGGTACCAGCATGTGTAGTTGTTTGCACTAACACCTGTGCCGCTCCTTGAAAGGCACTGCGTGTTATCGTTTGTATTGGATATATAATTTGAACAAGGCCGGGGTCTTGATTTGCAAACGACCATTGGTCGGGACGAGGAATTCTTTTTCCGGTAACACAATATTCATTTCTTCCCTCTGTAAGTATGTTTGCAGGCAGCACGTATGATGTTTGCGAATTATCGGCAGCCGCAGTTGAAACAGCAACACCGTTAATATATATTGTTTGTTCGGCAAGAATTTGTTTTGCAAACAGCGTTACAATTGCATCTTTCGACAAACTATCAATCGTAAATGTGCCACGAATCACCAACAAAGAATCTTTATATTCGTTCCATTTTTCAACAGGTTCCGAACTAAATGCATCATTCCATGAATCATACTTAAAACCTTTTTTTGTTTCGGGACGTTTTGTAAGATTTGGAACTATTTTTTCTTTTAAATCTGTAATATCCTTTACCACAATAGTTTCCAAGAATTGTTCTTTTTCATGACTTGATGGATTACCATTACCAAGACCAATTATTTTTCCCGGACCTTCTATTTCAAATTGAATAGAATTTTGTGCATTTCCAACATACACCGAATCTTCATCATATACCAACAATGATATAATTGCCACATCAGAACCATTTGCACGCAATTCATTTGTATGTGCAGTAAGATGCACACTAGCAGGTTTTTTAGGAGTTTTACACACGGCAGAACATCTAAAACTTGTAGAATCTACGGTACCATAATGCCCGTATCCTTTTGCCAACAAGGTTCCGCTACTATATTTTACAGGCCATGTAATATGTCCATTATACGGAACTTGTTTTTTGCCCAAACTTGTAGCATTCACAAGCAATTCAACCTCTCGGCAATTACTATATATTACAAGATTTACACTATCCCCCTCCTCTGCAATCCAGTTATGTTCAACATGCACAAGAGGCTCTTGATTCCACCACCACGATTTTAGATAAAACGCATTATCCTTAGGAAATCCACACAAATCTAAAATACCAAATTGCGACACCACGCCAGGCCATGTGTATGGTGTAGGTTCTCCTCTATAATCAAATCCTGTCCAGTAAAAAAGTCCAGCTAAATAATCGCGTTCTGCATAAAACTTCCATCCACCTTCCATTCCGTCATCATAAAGATTTGTTGGAGCAAGCCAGCATTTTTCATCATTTGTTGTGTACACACCTCGTGTTCGCACCGTATTACTTTCTTCGGTTCCAATGCTTGGTTGCCATGGAAATTTTGTATGATGTCCATCAACATCACCATGATTTATATAGTTATATCCCATAACCTGCACTTTTGTACCAATGCCAGTATCCCAGCCACCGCTACACGCCACAGTAAACGGTCGTAAAGAATCAAACGAGCGAGCATATTTTTCCATAGTTTGCACAATGCGAGCACCTGTTTTATTTCCCTCAATAGCCCATTCTTCGTTACCTAACGACCAAATAAACACCGAAGGGTGATTTCTATCACGCAAGATTAATTCACGCACATATTTTTTATGATATTCATTTACCCCCATTAATCGCACTTCATTCATCACAAGCATACCCAATTCATCGCAAATGGCAAGTAAATCGGGACTTGGCGGGTTGTGCGATGTGCGAATTGCATTTACACCAATAGCCTGTAATTGTTGGATTCTCCATTTTTGCAAATCATAGGGAATTGCAACACCAACTCCTGCATGATCTTGATGCACACACACGCCTTTAATTTTTACCGATTCGTTATTAATAAACAAACCATTATTTGCGGTCATTTTAATAGTGCGAATCCCAAAAGGGATATTTTGCGTTTCTACTATTTTGCCATCAATTTCTATACATACTATTATGGTATATAACGCAGGATTTTGAACCGACCACAATTGTGGGTTTTTAATATAAAATTTTGACGATGCACTATATGTATGCTGATGTGGTGTAGTAGTAAAGGTTTTGGATTGCGTATCAACAATTTGATTTTGAGCATTTACAATAGTGCATGTAACAATCGCATCTACTTTTTTATCTGATTCGTTTATTACCGTCCAATCGGCAACAACAGTAGCTTGCGTACCTTTTTTTGTTGTTTCTACACTATGCGTTTTTACATAAATCGGCATTTGTTCATAAAAGTGTACTTTATGTGTTTTAACGAGCCATACATTTCTATATATACCAGCACCTTCATAAAACCAGCCCTCCTCTTCGGTAGCATCAACTCGTACTGCAATTACATTTTCGCCTCCAAAATTTACGTATTCGGTAATAGCATACCTAAAGCCAGAGTATCCACTTTCTTCGGTGCCGAGATAAAATCCATTCACAAAAACTTTTGCATTACGATACACACCTTCGAACTCAATATATATAAGATTTGCGGTATCAGATTCGGGTATAAAAAAACGATTTCGGTACCAGCCCACGCTATTTTCAGGAAAATACTTTCCTATAGCTTTTGAGCCATGGCTATTACTTCCTTTTTCGTCAAAAGGTAAGGCAACACACCAATCATGAGGAATTTGCACATCTCTCCACGCACGGTCATCAAAATCAAATGCCGCAGCACCATCACCATATCCAGCTTTTGCAAGATATGAAAAATGACTTGTGGTGAAATTAAAATCCTT
>Ga0265293_10003974_pt1 | contig 26735 bp, 23 predicted proteins | sample Munlanlewell138R_FD_192505 | JGI IMG/M metagenome (GOLD analysis project Ga0265293, IMG submission 192505) | Leachate microbial communities from a municipal landfill in Southern Ontario, Canada - Leachate well 138R | ecosystem: Engineered > Solid waste > Landfill > Unclassified | place: Canada...
TTTTTTACACAACATTTTTAAGAGCTTACAGCAGCGGGTACTGTACAGGATTTTCACCTGTTTCCCTCTTAGTTTCGGAAAATTCCGAAAAACCAATAACGCCACAAAGATAAATGAATTAATATTATAAAAAAATAAAAACTATATATTTTTTTAAAACTGATAACTAAATTTGAATACAGGGTTTGGATATGGACTAATAGAGGTTTCGTTAAAATTGTATAAAATCATCATTAATAAATAACTTCGCCCACCAATAGGAGATTGAAAAGCAAAACCAGCCATAGGCGAAGCAACATATTTAACCTCTCTTCCAGGAACAGAATAATAATGGCTGACATCCATTAAATTATATTCTGCGTAAAATAAAATTCCGCTTCCTTGATAAAAAGAAATTATATTTCCTAAATCCTTAACAATTGTAAAACTTGCAAAAATATTGCCACCAAACATGTTTCCTATATATCCATAATAATTTGATTTAGCAAAAGTATAGTTCAGACCTATTCCGCTCGACAAACGATTTGTAATTCTATATCCCACAATAGGGTTTACAGAGATATAAGTTGAATATCCAAAAGAAAAGCCCAAGTCTCCACCATAAAAAACTCTTTGCGAAGGCTTAGGATTATTTTCTAAATATTGTGCATTAGAAGAACTTGCAAAGTTAAGGCATAAGAAAAAAAACAATAATATTTTAAAATTTTTACTCATAAAAACTTCGGTAAAAATAAGAAATTTTAATTAAACTATAATGATAAATACTTATTAGAAAATAAAGCTAATTAAGTCTCAATGCTAAGGAGGAAAAAGTGGGGGTTTTGGCGGGATTTTTGCTATTTATTGCAAAAATCATGACAAAACAGGCGGAATATTTCTACAAATTCAGTACACGTAAATAATTTAGCTTTTAACTCATTTTCAATTCTTAATTTCACCCCACCTCCCGACCGATAATTATCGGTCATTTCGCGTGAAGCTCTGCTTCGTGAGAAATCTCCCCTGCTATGCTCATATTAATTGTTTTTTCTTGTTATTTATTTTTCTAAGACCGTTTTTTGGCTTTAATGACTCAAACGACCTCAATGACAGCAATAAATTGCTGTCATTGAGGTCGTTAATGTCGTTTTTCATTATTATTCTTATTTCTAGCATCTATTCTAGCTCTTGTCATTCTTTCTCTGAGACCTCCCTCTCTTAAAAAATCCATTACCATTACTGCTAAAAATACAAAGGGATATCCAATATTTGAGCTTAATATTAATTTAATTTTCTAAAAAAGTCCGACTTTTAAAACTCGAACCGATTTGAGGGCAAAAAACGAAACTTTTTTTAAGAATTTACGTATAAGCTAGGATGGAGTTGTTGGTTTTGCAAAAATGTGGGGGTTTTATTTCACAATTTTCTCAATCAATTCTTTTTTTACTAATTCCCACGCTTGTTGTGGATTGTAGTTTTCGTCAGGACGTAAAAGCATTTCGGTGTCGCCAAGGAATTCCTCATCTTGAAGTTTAATTTCCATATTTAGCAGGTACTCTTTTTGTGTTGGCGGATTATCAACTACAAAATTTATATACTCTCGATAACAGCGAATAATCTTTTCAATATCAACATTTTGCGTAGATAACACTTTCCAAAGGTCAAACAAATCTCGTCCTTTCCGGCGTTGATACAATGCTCTAACTTTCGTGCCAAGTAATTCTTCTAATTGATAGGTCCTTGCTTGGCAAGTTCCTGAGTACCATTGATTTTTTACTTCAAACTTGTGTCGAATTAAACCTAAAACGTTAAAATGTTCTCTTGTGTTGATTTCGACTTTTAAACGAATAGGAATTATTGGTGGAATTTCGCTTTCAAATCTGAAAATCAATGTGTTGTTGTGGCCTTTTTGCTTGATTTTTGGCTCACCAATAAACACCAATGCATCTCTGATTCTATCAATTGTTTCTTTGATTGGCTCTGCTTTGATTTGCACTAAATCAATGTCTTCCGAATAACGTGGCTGTGGGTTTAAGTAGATTTTATTCAAAGTAGTCCCGCCACGCAAAGCCAAATGTTCTGCCAAATATTCATCCTTGTATAATTGACACAAAGCGCGGCAAATTATTAAATCCTGTTCAATAAATTCCTTTGATTTCCATGACATAAACTCAGCCCATTCTTCAATTGCTCGTTTTGGTATCATAGGTCATCAATTTCTATTATTTCATTAATAATGATTTTCCATTTTGCGTTTGTTTCGCAATTCTCCGCTGATTTTCCGTTTTTTAATGGAATTTTTGAGAATTCTAAACCAAATTCTGTTGATTTTTTAAACAAAATTTCTGCTAACTTTTTTTGTTCCAACTCATTTTCTAACAAATATCCTAGTCGTTGAATAGTAGCGGTTGGCACATATTTAAAAAAGGATTTGTCTAATTGCTCAAAATTAATTTTTTCGGCTAATTCATACAAAACAGTACAGGCACGATTTATTCCACCTATTTTTTTTTGGAAAGTAATTAAATCGGCAGCAGTTAGTTCGGAATTTGAAACCCAAAAATCTCCATTTTCACCTCTAAAAGTTTTTAACCATTGTTGCGGAATGGTTTTACGGGTTGAAATAAACGAAATTTTTGTATTTCTTTTTGTTGTATCCCGTAAACTAGGCAAGGAAGTAATAACAGAAAACACCTGTGGTTTTTGATGTGATGCGCCGTACAAAGCAGCAGCATTCAACAAACTAACATAATACGGACGATTTAGAAATTTCATTAAATCGTTAATATAAAATTCAGGTGGAACAATACCCATCAGTGCATAAGATACGGGAATTACAGAATAAAAACCTCTGAAAACAGGGAATATACTGCCTTTTTTAATCAGCAATTTTAGATTATTTTTAATTGTTTGCTCTGATAAATGAGTAAAATTTCCAACTAACTCATTACGAGAAAATGTCAATTTCCCTCGTTGTGAATAATAAACAACCCAATCGCTAATATTTTTTATTTCTTCTTTATTCATATGAAACATATTTGTCTGCAAAGGTACTAAAATAATTAGTACTTTCGCAAACATTTTTTTTAATTATTTACATAAATTTCAAAGTTTCAACAAATTTTTAAATTAAAAACTCCGACTTTTAAAACTCGAACCGATTTGAGAGTGGAAAACGAAACTTTATTTAAGAATTTACGTATAATCTAAGATGGGGTGTTGTTTTTGTGAAAAAGTGGGGTTTTGGCGGGATTTTTGCCATTTATTGCAAAAATCATGACAAAACAAGCAGAAAATTTCAAACCCACCTCCCGACCGATAATTATCGGTCATTTCGAGCGAAGCTCTGCTTCGCGAGAAATGACTGTTTTTTAATTAACATATTTCTATATTTCTTCACAAAAAAAACAACTCTCTGTTTTCAATTGTTTTGTCATGATTTTTGTTTTGCTTTGCAACAAAATTCCCGCCAAAACCCGTTCACATATTTTCTACAAACCCTACTTTTTGAAAAAAAAAAATCGATGGGGCTCAGCCCCATACCCCAAACAATCAAATAGCCAAATAGCCAAATAGTCAAATAAACTAACCCTGTGAAATAAGATTTGAACTTATTGCATAGATTACCAATGAGATAATCTATTTTTTAAAAACATTTTACCATAATGTGTTTTAAAGTACTTCTCTCGCTTTAATGCATCTTGCTGATTTAAACAACACTCAAAATAGATTATCTCCAATGGTCGCCGATATTTTGTGCTAGTTACTAAACCTTGGGAATGTTGTTCAAATCTTAATTTTAAATTTTCTGTATCTCCAGAATAATTTTTACCATACTTTAAACTACGTAAAATATTAACATAATAAAATCATTCCATAAAATGAAAATTTAAAATTATTTCACAGGGTTAATCCCTAACACAACGAACAGAAAACCCCAACTCCTTAATATCGCTGCTCCTGCTCACACCGCTGTTACCGTAGTACATGCCCCGGTGCCAAGCGTCAACGGAATCGTACTCCGAAGAACTCCACCAGTCACCACCGTAACCAAAGGTGTCGAATATTCCATAGTCGTAACGGTAGCCACCTGGAAGAGCCGTAAAGCCGGTTTCGTTAGATGCATCGGTGTTGGGTTCATACCATAAACCTGTTCCTGCTTCGATAGTTCCGGTTGCTTTTAGTTTACCACCAGCAAGATCTTCACCACCCAAATAATCTGTTAATTCTGTCCACTCGGCATCGCTTGGCAAATGCCAACCTGTAGGGCAAGCTTGCTTTGCAGCAGACCAATTATACAAAACTCCGTAAGTTTGGTAATTTGTTGTTGCTTTAGCATCATTTACATTTATCCCCTCGTAGCCATAAACATAATAATAAGGTGTTGTTTCAGAACCAGTACCGGCTCCAACAACACTTGGCAAATATTTTAAGTTTTCTGCCATCCAAGTTTGAGAGCCAATTTTTACAGTTTTATAAACATTGTCATCGCGTGAATCAACAAATTCATTTGAAGATAGAGTTTCATCCTTAGTTGAAACTTCTGAATTATTATCTAATTCTGATTCATTTACTTTTTGTGATGAGTTAGAACAACTATATAAAACAATAAGTAAGAAATAAAACCCAATACTTAAAAAACTTAATTTTTTCATTTTAATATCTCCTATTTTTAATGATTACTACATAATTTTCACTATCCAAAATAATTATTTTAACATTATTTTCATTCACAAAAATAAAAGTAATTTTTTATAACACAAATTGATTTGCGTTTTTTTTTATTTTAATTTGTAAATATATAAATTTGTTATTCTTCATATCTTACGGGGCAGAGAAAAATTGGGGGTTTTGGCGGGATTTTTGTTGCAAAGCAAAACAAAAATCATGACAAAACAGGTAGAAAAAGAAATTTTAATTTTCAAAAAAATGTGAAAATATAAATCTCAGCTGATTTTATTAAATTAAAAAGTTCGACTTTTAAAAGTCGAACCGATTTGTGGGTGAAAAATGAAACTTTTTTTAAGAATTTACGTATAATCAAGAATGGGGGTATTGTTTTTGCAAGAAGTGGGGGTTTTGGCGGGATTTTTGCTATTTATTGCAAAAATCATGACAAAACAGGCGGAAAATTAAATTTTAATTTTAAAAAAAACGTGAAAATATAAATCTCAGCTGATTTTATTAATTAAAAAGTCCGACTTTTAAAACTCGAACCGATTTGTGGGTGGAAAACGAAACTTTTTTTAAGAATTTACGTATAAGCTAGAATGGGGGTGTTGGTTTTGTAAAAAAGTGAGGGTTTTGGCGGGATTTTTGCCATTTATTGCAAAAATCATGACAAAACAGGCAGAAAATTCAAACCCACCTCCCGACCGATAATTATCGGTCATTTCGAGCGAAGCTCTGCTTCGTGAGAAATCTCCCCTGCAAATAACATCGCCAATAATTTTGTTCGACTCCTTCGGAGTCGCTGTTTCCGATACTATTCATAGCCGTAGGTTGCCACCTACGGCTATTTATATTCGACCACTTCGTGGTCTTTTTGAATGAAATTTTCTTACAGTTTAATTTGAATTTGTACCCGCCTCAATTGAAATTTCCTTACATTTTGTTCTTAATTTATGAATGGTATATTTTAGCAAAACGCTAAATATTTTGTCTTGCAGATTTTTACTCCCCAAGTCCAAAGGGCTTGAATGTTAATAAGCCCGAGTGAAACTCGGGTCATGTATCAACAATAAACAGCAACTCTGAAGGAGTTGAATTTTCAATATTTATTAAAACTATGTCAATTAGAATTAAAACTTAATTTTACAAAAATAAGAATAAGCTCTTGTCATAAAAATATTATCAAGCAAATTATTTCTTTAATCATCTAAATATTGAAAATATTTAATAATTTTGTAAACATTATTTTAAATTAAATATAATAAAATGAAAAAAGCATATATTATAATTTTTTGTTCAGCTTATTTGCTTTACTCTTGTCGCCCCGTGCTAATGAAATATTATGGAATAAAAAAGCCTAAAATCGAAAACGAATTTAGTTTGATAAAAAAAGCTAATAGATTTGGATTAGATACAAATAATATTTGCAGCATAAACTCTGTTGACTATCTTTCAATACTAAATGGACAAGGATTTCCTGATGCAAAAATTTACGATAAACACGGAAATTATATTGAATACAAATCAAACGATTCTGATTGCAATGCTGGACTTTTTGAGTTTATTCCAAATTTGAATAAAAACACAGAATATAAAACATCAACATATCCAAACTTTTTTGAAGAATATGCAAAATATAGAGATTTAAAAGGAAATGAATTAATAAAATCTAATTCTGCTGATTTTTATCTTGTTATTTATTGGACAGCTTGGATAGGCCGACTAAATAAAAATCATGTTAAAGTTTGGGAAGATTTAGCTAAAGAAAATAAAAACTGTAAAATCGAAGTTCTTAAGCTAAATCTTGATATTCAAGATTATTGGGATAAAGAAGAAACTAAAAAAATTATAAAAGATTTTAATAAATCCTAAATTATAAAAATTTTACAATAAAATTAATTAAAAAGAATATTTATAAAGTTTTTATAAACCCTTATGTATTCTTTGATTTTAAATTTACTGTTTTAGCAATTTTACAAATTTATTTCCTAATTCAGAGCTAATTTTTATAAAATAAATTCCATTTGCAAAATGTGAAATATCAAATTCTTTTTGTTGGGAATTTCCTTTTAATAAAGTACTGCCTGAAATATCTGTTATTTGAAAATTAAACTCTAAATTTTCCGAATTAATAAAACTATAAATTCCTGTACTTGGATTAGGAAAAATTGAGAGATTGTCTAAATTAATATTTTTTATATCAGAACATATTTCAGGAATAATTTCAAATTCAACTCTTTCAGATACGCAATCATAAGTTTGAATTTTCCAATCATAGAAAAAGTAATAATAGTCTTGAGAATCTGCTCCTGCAGAACTCGACTTAATGCTTACAAGCCCTTCAATTTCATATGGATAATTCACATTACCATCATTTCTAAATAAATTTGGACTCCCTAAGCCAACCAATTGTAAATCAGAACCTTCTGGCACATTAAAATCTAAATTTATAACTTGTACCCCATTTACACAATAAACCGTTTTTTGAGCAATAATTTCTTGATTTGCTTTACGTAGGGCAATATTGCGTTCACCTGCTCCTTGTGCATTTATTTTTACAGTTTTAAGAACAAAAGGCTGAAATGCGTCAAAAATTAAGTAATGAATGTATGAAGGATTTCCAAAAAATGCTCCATTAGAATTATAATTATTTGAGCCTAGATTATAAATTTCTCCTGCAAAAAACTCATCTACCCAATAAGTTACCGGCTCTGCAATTGCTTCATGTTGCCAAATATTTCCAACAAAAATTGGCATTTCGCTTTCATGCGAATCATACCATTTTAAAATACCATCAGCATTTTGCTCAATTAAAAAACTTTCGTCAATACAAATATTTTCAACAGGATTTAATTCTGATGCAAGAGGTAAGTCTATTTTAATATAATCAGTTTTTGTTGCAACTTGACTACCATTTTCATTTCCAACTTCTAAGCTCACAGTATAAATCCCTGAATTTGAATATTTATGAACAGGGTTTTCTTCATTTGAAGAATTTCCATCTCCAAAATCCCAATTCCAAGTTTGAGGATTATTAAGTGAATTATCAACAAACTCAATATTTCCATCGCAAGAATAAGTATTTTCTGCATAAAAATAAGGAATTGGAGGATTATCAGCTCCTATACAATCAAATTGAATTTTAAAACCATCAAGAGCTAATCCTGGGTCGGAGTAGAAATGAATAGTTATATATGGACCAGTAGAATAAATTATTTCAGGATTTCCTGCAGTATTACAATAGTAAGTTCCATTTATCAATTCAGAAGAAGTGCTTGATCCGTCATAAAAAGCAATATAATCGTAATCACAGTAATAATCGCTTCCTTCCTCTATATCAAACTCTAAAATATTTAAAATAATACTTTCAGCGCCTTCGGCATAAATAGTTAAACTAGAGTTTGTATTTGTAAGGTATTTTCCATCAGGGCCGCCAGTATCATAAATTATTCCACTACATTTACTAATAGTTGTATGCCCAGAACTTGGAAAAATTGTAATACAAGGCAAACTAGGGTCAATTTCCACAAAATTTTCTTTAATTTCCTCATCAAAACCGCATGTTCCTCCGTCAATAGTCAATTTCACATCAAAATATCCTGAAATATTATAAGTATGTATTGGATTTACCTGATTTGAAGTTTGTCCATCACCAAAATCCCAAAGAAAACTATCAGCATTATATGACTGATTAATAAATTTTACTGCAAAAGGAGCATCACAATTTTGTGTGTAAAAAGCTGTAAAACCTGCATGCACTTCATTAACATAAGGTTCTGGAGCTACTCCAATTGCATAAAACATATCACCAACACTTTGAACTTCAGCAGAGCAAACTCCATAAAGGTCTGCCGCCGCTTGCATAGCATAAAACCAAGCATCTTGATAATTTGATGTTTCACTTAAATAAACCGTAAGCAAACGAAAAAATATTTGCTCTGCTTTATTCATTCCAAGTGCAGAAACATTATAAGAATTTCCTAAATCATTTGTTCCGCTACCACCTTCGCTTAACAAATAAAAACCATAACACAAAGGAATCCCATTTGTATGCACCCCACCATAATCACTATCATCATGAACCCAATAATTACCTTTGTAAGTATCTGGTTTATTTGTAGAATTTGGATCTGCAATAGAACGCATAGTATAACCAATTTCTGAACCTATCAAATAATTTGCATTACCAGGTTTTGCATAAAACTCAACAGCAGTACCAAAAATATCGCTAAAAGCTTCATTTAATGCTCCAGGCTCATCTTGATAAACCAAATTTGCAGTATATGAAGTCAAACCATGAGTGATTTCATGAGCACAAATATCAACAGTTGTTAAAGGTGTAACGGTTTCATTTCCATCACCATAAGTCATCCAATAACCATTCCAGAAAGCATTTACATTATTAGCGTAACCATAATCTATCAAACTAAAATGCACAAAAGACCAAAGCTCATGACCATAATTGTCAATACTATTTCGTCCGTGAATATTCCAATAATAATCATAGGTTGAAGCTGTTGCAAAATGAGCATCCGTAGCATATTGATCAAGTTGGGGATTTACATTATTCCAGAAATTATCATTATCAAAAAAATCATCTGCATTATCATAATCATCTGTATCATAACAATTTAAAGTTCTAATTCCATTTCCACGAGTATTATCGTTTAAAATATATTGATTATTTACATACTCGGTATTTATTTGTTGAGTTCCGCTGTATTGAGTGTAGGCAGTTCCAATTTCATCACTTTCTTGTAATTTTGATAAAGCAAATAAAATTTCTCCACTTGTTGCATCCACATAAACCTCTTTTCTTAGATGTGGCTTTTTTGAGTAAATATCAAATTTATAAGCTGAATGTAAACTAGAATTTTCAAGCTTAGGCTTAGAAGGAGTTAAAACTTTTTCAGCTTTTGGAAAATATGTAGCAGTTTCATCTTTTAAAAAAGTTTTTAATAAATTTTCCTCACCACTATCTTCCCACATATAGATTTCGGCATCAACATATTTTAATGCTAATTGAAAGGCTTGATTATCAGAAATTTCAAAATTGGAAACAATATTTACATTATCAAACAAATCTCCGTTTAAAGCAAAGACTTTTCCATTTTTTACTTGTAAATTCCAAGAAGTAAACTCGATAGGAATACTATTATAAACTTGATAAAACCTATGGGTTTCATCATCATTTTTATTTTTTTGAACATTTTTTTCCACTAAATTCAAATCATTATTTTTAAAAAATGACTTTGTTAATTCAATAGATTTTGCTTTTTCTATACTTTCAGAATCACGAAAATGAATAAAATTTGGCAACTCAGAAAAATCCTTAAAACGCAGAATATCAGCTCCTTTTACTTTTATATCTGCCTCACTTGCTTTATAAACTTGTGAAAAACTAAAGAAAGAAAAAGAAAGAAAAATTAATAGATTAAGTATTTTTTTCATTTTAAAAAATTTAATTAGGTAAAGATATGGAAAATAAAAGAAAAAAATAATATTATTAGAATAAAACTCAAAATTTGATAATACCTATTACTCTTTAATACACCTTACATATTGACCACGGTATTTATCACTTGTTCCATAATTATTTATATTATAACTTAATATATTAGTAGTACTTTTAGTCAATCTAAAATCTATAGGATTTCCACTAGCTAAACTAGTAGTCCAATAAAATCCAATCTTATCTGCATCATAACAAGTTCCTCCTGAAGTTTTATATCCACCTAAATAACCTGCCCAAGCATAAGAATTTGTTCCTATCACCATAATACTTGAAGCATCTGGCGTATTATTCATTAATGTTTGAAAATCTGTTGAAGTAGGAGTTCTCCAGCCAGTAGGGCACAATTTTTTAGTATCATTTGCAGCGTAAAAATTATAAAACAAGCCATCTCCACCTGAACAAGCATTAGTATATCTACCATCAGTCCCTTGTCCCCAAGTTGAATTTAATGATGTTCCATCTCTATATTTTGTAGTTCTTAAATTTTCCACCATCCAGCATTGAGTTTTAATCTGCACTGTAGTATAAGTATAGCCATTATAAGTAACTGTGGGAGTTCCAGGACAAGGAGTTGGTACAAACGGGCAATTACTAGTATTTAAATTAATTATATTAGAGAAAGAACTTTCACCACATGAATTTACTGCTTTAACTCTGTAATAATAAGTAGTTTCGCATTCCAACCCATTAATATTATAAGAAGTAAGATTACCAACATTTGTATTTAAAACAAAACTAGAAAATGTATTGTATTTTGATACCTGTAAAATATAAGAACTAGCCGAGCCAACTGTTTGCCAATTCGCATTAAAACTTGTTTCCCCGATATTTGATGCAGAATTGACAACAGGAGTATTTGGCAAAGGGATTACAGAAATTAAGATACTTTTACAATTTGTAATATCACAAGGGCTTTCAGCTCTAATATAATAAGTAGTGTTAATATTAGGCGAAACAGTTATGGAAGGTCCAAAATTCAAAGCAGTACCACCACAAGCATCTTTGTACCAAACCCATTATGCATCAGTTCCTAAACCTCCTCCTTGAACACTTAAATTAGTATTATGACCTTCACAAATAGTATTATTTCCAGAAATTCCACTCGGCTCTTCTGATGGCAAACTAGAATCGCAAGGGTCTTCACTACCAATACAGCTAATTTTTACCCACTCACTAGTGTTTGAATTATAAGCTTCAAAACAATTAGTTGAAGTATTGTAAATTAATAAAGAATGAGCTGGTTCAACAATTGCATCTCGTTGTGTGGCTGACATACGTGGCAATAAAAAACCAGAGTTTATGCTTTCAACATCTAAAATACTTGATTCATGTGCTTCATTTCCGCTTAAGTTTATTGCTACACCTTGTGCAAAACCACAAAAATACAAAGCACTAAATATGACAAATACAAAAAACTGTTTAATAAGATTTATTTTAAACATAATATCTTTTTTTTATAATTACTACAAATATAGGTGGCAAAAATACAATAAATTTTTAAAAACTCAAATATTATATCATTTCAATCTTATTCACTAACAAATCAATTTTATCATTCAGATTAGCAATTTGTTGATGAATTTTGGAATTATCATTTAAACTATCAGGCATTTCTGCACTAATATAATTTACAAATCTCCAAATTTCTTTAATATCTGCAACATCAATTGTATAGGGGCTATAATCAGGATTTAGCGAATAAAGTCCAAGTTTTTTTTGAGATTGTAATTTATTTTCAATACACTTAAAAACAATTCCATCATCTAAGCTAAGAATAATGCAAGCATCTCCGTCTTTTAAAGAAAACCAATTTTGTATAAACTCACCTGTTACATATGAGCCATCAGGAATTGGCAACATAGAATCTCCGCTTATTTGAAAAGTTCTGTACTTTTTATTTGAAGATAAAAAAGGAAGTTTAAAAACTGGTAATACTTTCACAAATTCTGGGTCTGCAAAGCCTTGAGTATATCCAGCTTTTGCCTTTAAGTTTACTAACTCAATATTTTCATTATTTTTATCATCAACAGTCCCGTGCAAAACTCTAAGATTACCACCTTTTATATAAATATCATTTCCAGCCTCTAAAAGCCTAAGTTGTGATTCTGGCATTTTTGCCAAATCTAATTTTAAAAGATTGTCAACACTAAAATTAAAATAATTACTTAAATTAATTAAAGTCTCTATGCTTGGAGAAGCAACAGAATTTTCATAGCCACTATAGGTTGGTCGGGGCAAATTAACAGCCTTTGCCACATCATCTTGTGTTCGTTTTTTACGTTTACGAAGATGTTTTAAATTTGAACTTAAAAACATATTTTTTTTTTGCAAAATTACAAAAAGATTTAAAACTAAACAAATTTTTGATTAAATTTTAATAATAAAATAATAATCAACAAATTTCAATCCATTTTCGTCTCAGATTTCAAATCTTTATCTTGGAATAAGTTTTGCATTTTATATATTTTTATATTTTTGTGGCTATGAAAAAAAATCTTCTAATATTTTTGGTCTTTTATCTAAATTTTTGGGGTTTACCAAATCTATTTGCACAATCACAAGATAGTCTGAAAACTATAGTGGCAGAAAAAGGTGATGGAATTTATAAAATTTTAAGAGAAAATGGATATATAGCTAAAGATTACTATCATGCATTTAAAGAATTGAATATTGATAAGATAAAAGATGAAGACCAATTAATTTTAGGTGAAACATATTATTTACCAGCTATTTTTTCTGAAATTTTAGAAGAAAATATCGAAGACGATACAACAAGCATTAAGCCAAGCGGTTTTACATATGCCGACACAATAATCAGCAATAAATTAGACGGAGCAATTATTTATTTAATAAGTGGGCATGGTGGCCCTGATCCTGGTGCTGTTGCAAATGTAAATGGAATTATGATTAGCGAAGATGAATATGCTTATGATATTTGCCTGAGAATGGCTAAAGCAATAGAAGAAAATGGCGGAAAAGCATATATGATAATTGAAGACCCCGACGATGGAATACGAGATGAAGAATATTTACAAATTGATTATGATGAATATTGTTACCCTGATTTGGAAATTCCACGCGAACAAAACGCAAGATTAAAACAACGTGCCGATGCAGTAAATGATTTATACAAAACACACAAATCAACTGATTATCAAAGAGTTATTGAAATCCATTTAGATTCTCGTAGTAATAGTGCAACTGTTGATGTGTTTTTTTATCATTATCCTGGTAGTACAAAAGGTAAAAAGACAGCTGAAGTTTTTCAAAATATTTTTTCTGAAAAATATGCAAAACACCAACCAAATCGTGGATATAAAGGTAGCGTAACCAATCGAAATTTATTAGTTATGAGAAAAGTTTTACCTCCTTTAGTTTTTATAGAATTAGGAAATATTCAAAACGAAAAAGATAGAAAACGATTTTTAAAATGGTCTAACCGTCAAGCAATTGCAAATTGGTTAGTAGAAGGTTTAATTAGAGACTTTAGCGAGTAAAAACTAAAACCGTAAATGCTTAACCGAAGAGCCACCTCTTTGAATTAGTCTAAGCGATTCAATTCCAATTTTAATATGATCTTCAACGTATTTTTCAGTAACTTGTTGGTCGCTATCATCAGTTTTTACACCTGTAGAAATCATTGGTTGGTCGCTCACTAAAAGCAAAGCACCTGAAGGTATTTCGTTTGCAAAACCAACCACAAATACAGTTGCTGTTTCCATATCAATAGCCATTGCACGTGTTTTTCGCAAATATTTTTTAAACCTTTCATCATATTCCCAAACACGCTTATTAGTTGTTAAAACTGTTCCTGTCCAATAATCGCGTCCACGATCACGAATAGAAGTTGAGACTGCTCTTTGCAACTGGAAAGCAGGTAAAGCCGGTACTTCAACAGGCAAATAGTCATCCGAAGTTCCCTCTCCCCTAATTGCTGCAATAGGCAAAATTAAATCACCTAATTTATTTTTTGCTTTTAATCCGCCGCACTTACCTAAAAACAATAAAGCTTTTGGAGAAATAGCACTCAACAAATCAATTATAGTAGCAGCATTTGGACTACCCATTCCAAAATTTATAATTGTAATATTTTCGTTTGTTGCACTTGTCATATTTTTATCCCTACCTTCAACTTCTACATTATTATATTCTGCAAACAAATCAACATAAAGCTGAAAATTTGTTAAAAGTATATATTCTCCAAAACTATCTAAAGTTTTTCCCGTATAACGTGGCAACCAATTATTAACAATTTCCTCTTTTGTTTTCATAAACAATTTTTTTACAAAAATAATAAATATATTAATACAAAAAAGGCTGTCAATATTTTTCGGACAGCCTTTTTTAATTTTACTTTTTAAAATTTAGCCAACTTTAATTTGTTTTAAAACCTTTGCTTGCTCATCTTTAGGAATTGTTATTGTTAAAATTCCATTTTCGTAGCCTGCATTAATTTTTTCTTTATTAATGTTTTCGGGCAAGCTATAAGATTTTTTAAAGCTTCCATAACAAAAACCTTTGTAGAAAAATTTTTGTTCTTTACGCTCTTCTTTTGCTTCTTTTTCTGAAGAAATTTCTAAAAGATTGTCATTAATCTCAATTTTAAAATCTTTCTTTTCCATTCCTGGAACTGCCCCTTCGATTACAAAATCTTTTTCTGTTTCAAAAACATTAAACTCAGGTTTTGTGAAAATTGTTGAGTTTTCTAAATTATTTGCTTCATTAAAAAAAGCGTCAAAAATTGATGGCAAGTAGCCAGCTGTGTTTCTTCTTACTAACATTTTATTTTCCTCCATATTTTTTAATTAATATTTTATTTTCTAATAAGCTAATAATCAAATTACATACCTTTAGAATAAATCGGAAAATATTTCAGCATTCAACTGCCACAAATGCCATTTTGTCTGCAATAAAACAAAATTAAGGACAAATTGTCTTGTTGTAATTTAAAAACATTCTAAAAAACACCTTATTTCGCAAAATTCATTAAAAAAAGACACATTTATTCAAAAAAATATTATAGTTTTGCTTATTGCTTAAATTGAGAATTTATGAGAAAGGCGAAAATTTTTCTTTTTTTGGGTATTATTTTGTGTTCAATAAATTTATTTTCACAAACTTACCAACTTCCCAATGGAGGTTTTGAGTTATGGGACGGCAATGGAGCAAGTGATGAACCAAGCTCATGGAATTCTTTTCCTTCAGCCGATTGCAATATTACAATTGGTTGTTCATCGGCAATAGCCACAAGACATGAAAAATCTACAGATATTAGACCCGGGAGTAGTGGTAACTATAGTTGTAAAATTTATGCAACTAAAATTTCACTTGGTTTTACTTCACTAATAGCAAATGGAAATATGACAACTGGGCAAATTAGAATTGGAAGCACAACAGCAACAAATTCAGCAAATTATAATATTACACGTACTGACAATCCTAGTTTTTCTCAAAAATTAAATGCCAAACCTGACTCAATTGTATTTTGGGCAAAATTTAAATGTCCTTCAGAAACACAAGACGCTAGAATGAGTGCAACTATACACAACAACTATTCATATCGGGATCCTGAAACTTCGGATGCAAATGCGGGAAGTCATGTTGTTGGAAAAGCTATTAAAAATTTTACGCGAGGAAATCAAAATTGGAAAAGATATTCCATAGCTTTTGATTATAATTATCCTGCAAACAATCCTGAATACATTTTATTAACTTTTACAACAAATAAAGAGGCAGGACAAGGTTCTGAGAATGATTTTTTATACTTAGATGATGTGGAATTTATTTACAATACTCAACTTAGCAATATTTCAATAAACGGCACTACAATTCCAAATTTTTCGCCAAATATATATGATTATTATATTGACGCTGAATGTGGTTCTTCAAATATTGTTTCAGCAAATGCTCTTAGCACAAATGCAAATATTTCAATCACACAAGCAACAAATACAAATTTTGCAAAAATTACAGTAAATTCAGGAGATAAAACTTCTATATATAATATCCATTTTAATTTTACTACTACAAGTTATATAACAGACGAAATATGCGTTGGAAGTACTTATAATAATTATGGCTTTGATCTTCCTGCTCAAGATATAGTTGGAAATTTCAACTTTGAAAAAACAATTTACCAATCCGAAACTTGTGATAGTATTATTAACTTAAATTTAAAAGTAAATCCTAGTTACAATACTGAAATAGAATTAATGATTTGCGAAAATTCTACTTATAATTTTTATGGACAAACATTAAGTGAAGCAGGAACTTACTACCATAATTTGCATTCTATTTCTGGTTGCGACAGTATTATCACATTATATTTAGAAGTAGGAAGTTTTTACCAAACAAATATAAACGCAAGAATTTGTGAAGGAGAAGTTTATAGTGAACATGGTTTTGAATTGGATTATCCTGGAATTGACACATTATTTCACATAGCTCAAAATAATTGCGATAGTTTAGTGATTTTAAATCTAAGTGTTTTTCCAAATTTTCAAATAAATATTCAAGACACTATAAACCAAGGAGAAAAATATGAATTAAACGGATTTAATTTGAATATTTTTGAAGAAGCTGGAGACTTTGATTTTGAGAAAAACTTTTTTACTGAATATGGTTGTGACAGTATTGTAATTTTAAAAATACATGTAAAACCCACAATAGAAGACGAACAAGAAGATGAAGAAGATAATCAGGATAATGATAATAATACCGAGTTTTCTTTTAATATTTATCCCATTCCTGCCGGAGAAAGTTTAACTATAAATTCAGAGAAAGAAATAATAGCTCAATTAGATTATACGGTTTATGATATTTTTGGAAGAAAAACCATGAGCGGAAAATTAGCTAACACAAAAACCATTATAGATACAAGTAATTTAGCATCTGGAATTTACTTTATTAGAATCACTTATCCAGTTAATAAAACTTTAACCTATAAAGTTTTGAAAAATTAAACAATTTTATTTTGGTAAAGATAAAAAATACAATATTTTTGTTGAGTTAATTAAAGGGAAGCCGAAAACTATAGAGTAGGCATGAATTGTTAAAAATTATTATTATGACAGAAGAAAAAGCGGTACAAAAAAAAATGATTATGGCTCTAATTTGCTGGTTCGCTGGAGCATTAGGTATTCACAGATTATTAATGGGCTATAAAAATTGGTGGTTAATGCTAATAACAGTAGGTGGTTGTGGCATTTGGACTCTTTATGATTTAATTATGATTTTAACCGATAAAATGCCTATGGCAGACGGAAGACCATTAGAAAAATAATAAAAAATAGGCGAAACCCTATTTTTTTATTTTATTTAACAAAACTGATTAAATATGACAAGTTCAAAATTTTGTTCCAATTGTGGAACTTCAATAGATGTAAATTCAAATTTTTGTCCTTCATGTGGAGCTAAACAAGGATATCAAAACAATTCAAATCAAATCAATCAAGTTTATGAGGCAAAAGTAATAGACCCAAACTTTAGCGATAAAGATAAAACTACTTGCCTAATTCTGTGTATATTAAGTTTTGCAGTTCAAATTCATGGGATTCACCGTTTCTATACAGGACATATAGGGATTGGAATATTTCAATTGTTAACTTTAGGCGGTTGTGGAATTTGGACAATTATAGATTTAATTCACATTGCTTCAGATAATTTTACAGACTCTGATGGAAAACCACTTAAAAAAAGCTAAACAATTATATCCAATAATCATTGCTTATTTAAAGAGGCATTTTATTTTAGTTATAGTTGCAGCATATTATCTAATTGCTTTAACACTTTACATTTTTGCTAAAATAGATGTTTTAATTCCCTGTCTATGGAAAACAATATTTAACGTTAAATGCCCTGGTTGTGGTCTAACAACTGCTTTTATCAATTTACTAAGTTTTGACTTTTCTGCCGCCTGGAAATCAAACCCTTTAATATTTATAGTTTTACCTGGATTAACTTATTATATTATAAGAGATTTTATTCTCTTTATAAAAAACAATAAATAAAGTTTTTAAGTTACAATAAATATTAAATCACCACGTTAAGTTTTAAATATTAAAATCTATGAAAATCCTTTTTAGTTTAAGTTTATTATTAAGTGTAAGCCTATGTTTTTCACAAAATCAAGCGGGCTTTAAAGAGATTAAATCTTCAAATTTAAATTCTCAAATAATTGCAAAACAGCAAATAAACGATTTACATTCAGGTGCTTTATTAGTAAGATTGAAAACCGGCAAAAACAGTATAGATGCATTATTAAAATCTGGTAAAACTGAATTAGCGAAGAAAAAACAAGAACAAATAGACCAAGAAAACCATAGAATAATTCAAGCTTTTAAATCACAATTTAATTTTTGTCAGGTTTATTTTTTCTATAGTGATGATTCTAAATTTGTTAAAGAAAATAATTTAGATGAAGTATGTTTTATTGATGAAAATTTACAAAAACTAAACAATTTTAAAATTGAATTTGATAAGTTTTTAATTGCAGAATTTGGGAATGTTAAAGGCGACACAAGTAAATATTATTCTCATAGTGAATTAAAAACTACGGCTAATTTTTCTCAAGAATCTCAAAGCACATATTATGGAGGTGGTAGCACTGATGCTAAGGGTTTGATTATTAAAGATCAAAATTTCATTCAATTACGAAAACCATTTCCATATTTTGCTAAATATCCGTTTTTTAGAAGAATAAGCAAACAAGAAATTTATACTGTAAAAAGAATGAATAAAAACCTATGGAGTTTCTTGAAAAATAATTGATTATTTTTTTGATAAAACTATCAATTCTTCAACGAATTTTTTTATTTCATCATCATCAAAACCTTTTTCTTTGGCAGCTTGTTCCAAACTTCCCCAAATTGGTTCACCACATCTAATACAGCGTATTCCTTGTTTTGACAAATAATCAATTGAAACTGGATACTTTTCTACTAAATCTTCAATTAATATATTTTTTGTTATTTCCATTTTTATTTTTTTGTTGAAACAGGAATAAATTAAATTTGTTTAAATCTTTAAATAAAACATAAATTAAAAGACCTCCCAATGTACATTTTCAGGTTTCCATTTATCTTTGGGTTTTTCTTCACCCTTAGGATAACCAATTGGCAGTACATTTAATGGAATAATATGTTCTGGTAATTTTAAAACTTCAATAATAGGCTTCATTCTATCTGGATATGGATAGGCTGCTGTCCAAACAGAACCAAGACCAATAGCATGAGCTGCAAGTAAAATATTTCCACTTGCAAGAGAACAATCCTGAACCCAATAAGCAGAATCTACTTCGGTGTAAGCTTTTGTTAAATCTCCACAAACAACAATTGCAGCTTTAACATCATAAAGCATTTTAGCATAAGGCAAAGCCGAAGCAAGAGTATCTAATTTTTCTCTATCGGTAATAATCACAAAAGCCCAAGGCTGTAAATTTCTTGCACTTGGAGCAGCCATTCCTGCTTTAACTAAAATTTCTAATTGTTCTTTGCTTGGTACTTCATCCGTAAAACTACGTACAGATTTACGTGAATGTATTAGGTCTAAACAAGTATTCATTTTTACTTCCTCCTCTTCTACTTTAAAATTTTGTGATTTATTTTTATAATTTGCATAAAAGACAACAAGTACACTTAAAATAAAAACCAAATTAATTAATAAAGTCCAACTTATATTTTTCTTTTTGCTTTTTCCCCGTTTTGCTCTAAACAAAGTTAAAATCGCCCCGGTTGGACAAAAATATTTACACCAAGCTTTATTAAAAAACAATGATAAAATTAACATCAAAACTGCTAAAACAATAACTATCAAGGAAGCAAATTGAAATTTAAAAGCAGAAAAAGGTTCTAAGTCTTCAAGCTTCACATCTACTGCAACAACAATTAAACTAAGAATTATAAGAAGATATAAGTATTTTAAATATTTTAAATATTTTGTAATTTTATATCCTAAAATTGATTTTTTCTTTGGGTTTAATTTCCATATTAATTCTTGTGCTGCCCCATAAGGACATACATATTGACAATAAAAAGCTTTATTTGTTACCAAGGGCAAAACTACGGCTAAAATTAAAACCGTAAATAAAAATATTTGATCCCAAATATCGAAACCATTTAACAGCCAATTATGCAACAATGCTAAACTTAAAAATTTTCCTTGCCAAAAGCCCAAAATACCAACTGAAGCCAATAATAAATAAATTCTAAATTTTCTAGCATATTCCGGCATTAAAAACGAAAATACAGCAAAAATCAAAACTACAAAAGATAAAATTAAGCCTAATAAATTATACCAATTTATTGAAAACTTGAAAAATCCTGAATCTGTATATAATGAAAGTCTGTGCCTAACAGTTGAAATAACTGCTTTACTTGTATAAGTTGCTCCACTGATAGCATCAACTTCAAGATTCAATGCTTTTTTTGCAGTTAAACCGTTCCATTTATCAAAAAATCCATCTTTTTTCAGGCTTTTCATCCAAGATTTTGTTTCATGATTGGGAAAAAAATAAATCTGCTCTATTTTATCACTTTTATCAAAAACAATTGCTAAAGGAATATTGTCCCCATAGCCAATTATTGAATCGCAATAAGGGAAACTGAAAAGAACCGTAGCAAGCTTTTCATCAGCAGAATTAAATAAAACATAGGCATCATTAATAGTATCGCACAAAAAATATTTATAATCATCTGCTAATTCCGGAAAAATTTTAGTTTTTTCGCTGATATCTTCATTATTACATAAACTAATTTGGGAATCTGATTTTATTCCGTGGTTAAAAATTTTTCCTGAACTCAACACAATTATTGCAAGAGCAGTTATAAGAAAAAATATTTTTAATAATCTATTTGTATTTACCATAAAATTAAATAATAAAAATACAAGGTTTTTTATTTAAAGAAATATTTATTTTTTTCCAATCAATAACTTTTTTACGAATTATCAGCTCATCTTCACAAGAAATATTTGAAGCAACACACAAATATGTTTCAGAGTTTAAATTAGAGAGTAAATCTGCTAATAATTTATCATTTCTAAACGGAGTATCCATAAATATTTGTGATTGATTTTCTTTACGTGAACGAGCTTCTAAGCTTTTAATTTTTAAAAATCTTTGGGATTTATCTATAGGCAAATAGCCATTAAAAGCAAAATTTTGTCCATTCATTCCCGAAGCCATTAAAGCCATAAAAATCGAAGACGGACCTGAAAGAGGTTTTACTTTAATATTTTTTTTATGCGCTAATTGAACTATTAAATTTCCTGGGTCGGCAATACAAGGTAAACCTGCTTCGCTTAACAAAGCTATATCCAAATTTCTATCTGCAACACTCAAATAATCTTCAATTTGATTTAAGTTTGTATGTTTATTAAGTTCATAAAAATTCAAACCATCAATTACAAAATCTTTTGATAATTTTCTTAAAAACCTTCTGGCATTGCGTATATCTTCTACAATAAAATCTTGAATATGAGAAATTTTTGAATATAAATTATTTGGTAAAACATCCTCTAATTGCGTTTCGCCAATTAAGTTAGGAATTAAATATAAACAAGATTTAAAGTCCATTTTTTTTTAATTGTTTGCAAAGTTAAAATAAAATTTGATTATAAAAAATGAAAATATTAGCAAATATAATGCTTGTCTAATATTGTAAATTTATAGGTTAGCTTAATATTTTATTTTTCAATATTTAACAACCAATCAATTGCATTAATTTGTCGAACTCCATTGTGATTGCCGGTTTCATAATCCATTGTAATAAGTAAACGCTGATTATAGTCGGGTATTTTGCTAAACGGAGCAAGTTCTCGTTCTAGTGTTTTTGCGTCTTTTACCGAATATGCAACTTGAACATATTTTGTATAACCACTGTTGTCGCGAACTACAAAATCAACTTCAAGATTATCAATTTTTCCAATCCAAATTTGTGAATTTCTACGTTTTAACTCAAGAAAAATTATATTCTCAAGCAAATGCCCTAAATCAACATTAAGTTCTTTTCCAAGTAAAGCATATCGTAGTCCTAAGTCAACAAGATAATATTTTTCTAAAGTTTTTAGGTATTGTTTACCTTTTATATTAAAGCGGTTTACTTGGTATAATAAGTATGATTCTACAAGAGTATTAATGTATTTTGAAACTGTTTTATTATCAATTTTTTTATCGTTTGAACTTAAAACATTTGCTATTTTTCTTGCAGAAACACATGAACCAATACTATCAATCAAAAAATCAACTACTTGCTTATAAGAAAATTCATAAAAAATACTATGTCGTTTTAGTATATCATTTTCATAAATATTTTGAAAAATTGTTTTCAAATATTCATAAGCAAAATTTTCTCCTTTTTCAGCAAGTTTAACTGCTTCGGGAAACCCACCAATACGCATATACTTAGCAAAAGAACGATCTATATTTGCAGTTTTACCGGTAAATTCTAAATATTCAGAAAACGAAAACGGCAAAATATTTATTTCAAATGCTCTACCGGTGAGCAAAGTTGCAAGTTCACTAGACAAAAGATAAGCATTAGAACCTGTAACATACAAATCTATATTTGGCGTAACAAATAAACCTTCAAGCAATTTCTCAAATTCTAAAATATTTTGAATTTCATCGATAAAAACATAATTTTTCACATTCTCTATCAACAAATTTTTGATATAATCATAAATCTCTTTCCAATTTTTTTCTCCAAGAAAGCGAAAATCCGGTAAATCCATATTGATATAAATAATTGACACATTAGGATTTTCAGCTGTCAACAAATCTTGAAATTGCAAAAGTAAAGTTGATTTTCCTGAACGTCTAACACCGGTTATTACCTTTATCAAATTCGTATCTTTAAGAACAGAAAGTTTGTCAAGTTCCGTTTTCCTTTTTATTTTTTGCATACAATATTTCCCCTTTTTAAATTACAAAATTAAACAAAATTCCCCAAACTTACAAATATTATCAAGTTTGGGGAATTTATAGTTGTGTTTTTTTAATAAATATTTATTTTTAAGCTTTTCACAAGACAATTGAATTTAAAAACAACAGTTTATCATTAAAAAAATAAAATTATATTTAAAATATTTTACTAAATTTGTCTCAAAATATTTATGGAAGCAATTGTTTTAGGTTCAGGTACATCTCTTGGCATACCAATTATTGGTTGTAGTTGTGAAGCATGCACTTCCACAAATCCAAAAGACAAAAGACTTAGAAGTTCAATTTTTATAAAATCTGATAATACTAATTTTATTATTGATGTAGGTCCAGATTTCAGGCAACAAATGTTAAGAGAAAATATTAAAAAAATTGATGCTGTTTTAATTACTCACGAACACCGCGACCATATTGGCGGTTTAGATGATATAAGACCTTTTAACTATTTATCAAACGCTGCAATGCCAATTTATGCAGAACAAAGAGTTTGCGATGCAATTATAAATGAATTTTCGTATTCTTTCAATGATAATGATTATCCAGGTATTCCAAAATTTAATATAAACGCAATTTCAGAAGAAAAATTTACAATTAAAGATATTGAAATTCAACCTATTAGACTAATGCACGCAAATCTTCCTATTTTAGGTTTTAAAATAAAAGATTTTGTTTATATAACTGACGCAAGCTTTATTTCTGACACTGAAATAAAAAAAATTAAAAACTCTAAAATCTTAATAATAAATGCATTAAGGCATAAAAAACACAATTCTCACTTTTCCTTAAACGAAGCTATAAAAATTGCTCAAAAAACCAATGCAGAACAAGTTTTTCTTACACATATTAGTTGTTCTATGGGCTTACACAACAAAATTAATTCTGAATTACCGGAAAACATTAAATTAGCATACGATGGATTAAGAATAGTTTTTTGAAGTAAAAATATTTATAAGTAGGTGTTTTTTAGCTTATTTATATGTTTTAAAAATTAACTTATTGTATAAATAAAAATAATTTCTAAATTTGTGCTAAAATAAATTAATAATAAATAAAATCTAAATTTATGAAAAAGTATTTACTTGGATTATTAGCAATTTCGTTTTTAAGTTTATCTGTAATTGCTCAAGACGACAAAGAGAAAAAAGATGAAGGCTATGTTTTTACCTTACAAAAAGAAGTTAAAACCACTTCTGTAAAAGATCAATACAGAGCCGGTACTTGCTGGAGTTATAGTGGCTTAGCTTTTGTTGAAGCCGAATTATTACGTATGGGCAAACCCGAACTTGACCTTGCCGAATTATTTATTGTTCGCCATACATACAACGACAAAGCTGAAAAATATGTAAGATTACATGGTGAGTTAAATTTTGGCGGCGGTGGAGCTTTCCATGATGTTTTTAATATGATTAAAAAATATGGAATTGTGCCAGAAGAAGTTTATACAGGTTTAAATTATGGTGAACCAAATCATGTTCATGGCGAGTTAGATGCAATTTTAAAAGGCTATGTAGATGCTGTAATTAAAAATGGAAACAAAAAACTTTCTACAGCTTGGTTAAAAGGATATAATGGAATTTTAGATGCTTATCTAGGCGAACTTCCCGAAGATTTTACTTATGAAGGTAAAAAATATACTCCGAAATCATATGCTGAATATTTAGGAATAAATACTGACGATTATATTGACATTTCTTCATATACACATCACCCATTTTACGAAGAATTTATTCTTGAAATACCTGACAACTGGGCTTGGGAAACTGTTTACAATTTACCAATAGACGATATGATGCGAGTTTTGGACAATGCTTTAAATAATGGCTTTACTGCTTGCTGGGGTTCTGATGTAAGTGAAAAAGGTTTTAAGTGGACAAAAGGATTTGCAGTTATTCCTGAAGAAGACAGACCAGATTTAGACGGCTTAGAAAGAGATAAATGGGAAAAATTGTCTGCAAGAGAAAAAGAAGCACTTTTATATGCTTTAGATAAACCTATGCCTGAAAAAATTATTACTCAAGAAATGAGACAAGAAGCTTTTGACAATTACCAAACAACAGATGACCACGGTATGCTTATTTGTGGAATAGCCACAGACCAAAACGGAACAAAATATTATTACGTAAAAAACTCTTGGGCAGAAAGTAACGAATATGATGGGTATTTTTATGCTTCAGAAAGTTTTGTTAGATACAAAACCATGGATATAGTTGTTCATAAAGACGCAATTCCAAAAGATATTAAAAAGAAAATGGGAATTAAATAGTTATTTTTTCACAACTTCCAAAAAATTATAATAATATTCTAAAAAAACAGGTTTTTTATTTTAATTGAAAAGCCTGTTTTTTTATTAGAACAAAACTCCGGTATTTAAAAATTGTTCTTTTTGTAATATTTTGCCATTATATGTTAGTGTATCACTAAGTTTTAAGCTATGTTTTTTTATCCCGTTACTAAAATACAGGCTTATATTCAAATATTCATTTAAAAAGCTATCTAAATTTTCAAGATTTACAGAAATTTTGGCTTCAATCATGGTAGAAATCTCTTCTTGAAAAATAGGATGCAAACCTTTATTTCCAAAGACAACATAAGAGCCATCATGTCTTATAAAAAGAGATTTTAAAGGCTGAAAACTGTCTTCATACAAACTAGCAGGAAAAGAAATTTCAATTTTATAATTTTTCTCAACAATATTGCCAGAATTTCGTATTAAAAGCTTAGGATAAAAGCTAATTGCGGAAAATTTTCCTGATTGTAAAATAGGTAAACCATTTGTATTATAAATTCCTAGAAATTCTAATTCAGATAGGCTTAATTTTCCATATAAATTTCTAACTTCGTTTTCGTCAAGTACAACAGCTTTATTTTTTTGCCATTTGTAATATCTTGAATCAGAAAACATATGGGGTTGCTTATTATTTTCGGGAATTTGAAAATGAATTAAAGATGAATTTTCTTCAAAATTAAATATATTTATACTTAAACCGCTAATTGCTTGGTCAATATGAGATTGAATTTCGTGATATAACCAGTCTTTAGAATGTGTAAAATTCTTAATGAAATTAAATTTTTCTGCTTTTCCTCTTTTTGTTTCAATTCCATAAATTATATTAGCTCCACCCGAATTTGCAATAGCAGAAATGTTTTTTGCAAGCTTTGTGAAAAAATTTGCAGAATCATTAAAATCACTACCTTTAAAAAACAATAATTTTGAATGCATTCTGATTTTATCTTCAATAATATTATTGAAAAACTCTTTTGAAATATTTTCAGGTAATAACATAAGGCAAAAATAAATAAAGTTTTAAATTAAAAGAATAAAAAAAACTTTAATAAATAATTTTATTTGATATTATGAAAAACCTAATTATAGTAAACTCTTAATTTTCAACAACAGTTGCAAATATAAACATTTTTTATTAAACTTAGCCTGTTTTTAATTTTTATTTAAATTTTGTTTGTGTAAAATTATTATTATAATTAAATTTTTATTTATATTTTTGCAAACTTTTTTAGAACAAGATTATTTACTATATTATTGCTAATTATAAAAATAAAGGCAATTTTAACTTATTCAAAATTTTAATAATGTCAATTAACAAATTAAGAAACATAGGGATCGCAGCTCATATT
>Ga0265293_10003975_pt1 | contig 26721 bp, 29 predicted proteins | sample Munlanlewell138R_FD_192505 | JGI IMG/M metagenome (GOLD analysis project Ga0265293, IMG submission 192505) | Leachate microbial communities from a municipal landfill in Southern Ontario, Canada - Leachate well 138R | ecosystem: Engineered > Solid waste > Landfill > Unclassified | place: Canada...
GGCGTAGTGCCTGATCTCCTTGACGGTAATTTTTCCCGCGCAATGCAGCAGCTACACAGCCAAAAGGCTTGAACTTTTTCTCCCGAGGGAATCATCATGGGATTTAACTGCGGTATCGTGGGTTTGCCCAACGTTGGCAAGTCGACCCTATTTAATGCTTTAACCAAGTCAGGCATTGCTGCCGAAAACTTTCCATTCTGCACCATCGAGCCCAACACCGGCATCGTTGCTGTGCCCGATCCACGCTTAGGTCCACTGGCTGAAATCGTTAAACCAGAGCGCGTCTTACCGACAACCATGGAGTTTGTCGATATCGCCGGTCTAGTGGCAGGTGCGTCGAAAGGCGAAGGTTTAGGCAATAAGTTTTTGGCTAACATTCGTGAGACCGATGCCATCGCCCACGTGGTACGCTGCTTTGAAGACGAGAACGTTATTCACGTCTCCAACTCTGTCGACCCAAAGCGTGATATTGAAATCATCGATCTAGAGCTGATTTTTGCTGACCTTGATAGCTGCGAAAAGCAACTGCAGCGCGTGGCGCGTAATGCTAAAGGCGGCGACAAAGAGGCTGTTGCACAAAAAGCCTTACTTGAGCAATTGATTGAGCACTTTACCGAAGGCAAACCAGCACGTTCACTGCTGAAGAGTTGGAGCGAAGACGAAAAACAAACGGCTCGTGGTTTTCATTTGCTGACCATCAAACCTGTGATGTATATCGCTAACGTCGCCGAAGATGGCTTTGAGGATAACCCGCTGCTGGATATCGTCCGTGCCATTGCTGCGGAAGAAGGCGCGCCGGTGGTGCCAGTGTGCAATAAAATCGAAGCAGAAATTGCCGAGCTTGATGACGGCGAAGAAAAAGATATGTTCCTTGAGGCGCTCGGCCTTGAAGAACCGGGTTTAAACCGGGTGATTCGTGCCGGCTACAAACTCCTAGAGCTGCAAACCTACTTCACTGCTGGTGTTAAAGAAGTGCGTGCGTGGACCACTAAAGTCGGCGCGACGGCTCCACGCGCTGCGGCCGCAATCCACACTGACTTTGAAAAAGGCTTTATCCGCGCCGAAGTCATCGCCTACGACGACTTTGTCCAGTACAAAGGTGAAGCCGGCGCTAAAGAAGCGGGGAAATGGCGTTTAGAAGGCAAAGAATACATCGTTAAAGATGGCGATGTGATGCACTTCAGATTCAACGTATAATCCTCGCCTCATCTGATTATTTGCGCATGCGCGCTTGCTGCGCAAATAATCAATCCCCATCCAACTCTAGCCTGCTTTAACCTGCTGCTGACTCATGCGCTCATAGCCGTACGTGATGGCCGTCTTACCGTGCGCCGCAGGCTTGCCATTGGGCCCAATATTAGCAAACACCATACGCTCAATCCGCAGTATCTCCTTATGGGTGATTTTATTGCGTACCACGCAGCGCAAGGTAATAGAGGCACGACCAAATTCAGTCGCGGTAATGCCCAACTCAATGATATCGCCTTGCTTGGCCGAGCTGACAAAGTTCACTTCAGAAATACGTTTAGTCACCACATGCTGGTTATCCAATTGCACAATGGCATAAATCGCCGCTTCTTCATCTACCCAGCGCAATAAACTGCCACCAAATAAGGTGCCATTGGGATTTAAATCTTCCGGTTTAATCCATTTTCGAGTGTGAAAATTCATCTACTATTCTCCTCAGCGGAGGCGCAAACAGCGCAGGATAGAACAGCACACCCGTGCTGGCTGATACTGAAAAGCTCAGGGGCACATGCTCGCTTATTATTTTCAGTCTACATGATTACGCTGATACACCTCAGCCCCCATCGCCGCAATTTGCCCCTCAATCAGTGCTTCAAAAGGTCGCAAGAGCGCACTAAAGTCAGCATCAGGCTCAAGGATGCTCAATGCACAGCTGACCGCCTCCACTGTCGCCAAGGCCTCAACACTGGGCGCTTTACGCAACCGGTAGCGACTGCGTAGCCCAGCAGGCAAGGTCACCCGAGGCAACTCTGCCAGCAGTGGATTGCAGTACAAAATCTTCCGCGCTTTACGCCAAGTACCATCCGGCACCACCAAGAGCCAAGGCAGCTGATTGGCTTGATAGGCGGTCAGCTCTTGCGCCTGCTCACCGGGAAACAAAACACAGGCTTGATACCCTGGCAACTGTAGATATTGCTCAAGGTCATCGATGGTTTCAGCAATAATCATCTGTGAGTTTTGCAAACCCAAACTGACAAAACGTGCAGTATTTAATGCGTGTTGCGCCTCGTCAGGATGCTGCAGCAGCAGGACCCGTGTTTGACTGGGCAAATGAGGTATCAAGCTGCACAAACAGTGAGTCAACGGCCTGGTGCAGCGTGGACAGCGTGGCCGCCCGCTAGGATTAAGCGTCATAATTGCAGCCTTCGATAGGATAAATGATAAGCACAACCTCAAAAAATCAGTGTAAAGTATACAAACTATATCTAAATCGTATCTATTTTAGGAGTTTGCCATGCGCACACTACCCACTCTATGCACCTTATTCTGCGCCACAATTCTATCGCACAGTGTCAGCGCTGCAACCACCCCCGATGCACTTAAACAAGAAGCAGCGGCATTGATTCCAGCCTTTGCTCAACAGCTGATGGATACAGTACAAAAAGCTAAAGAAGATGGCGGCCCCATTGCAGCAATTGACGCCTGCCAAGATTTAGCCCCCAACATTGCCAAGCAGCACAGCACAAGCGACTGGAGCCTGGGTCGCACCTCATTAAAAACACGCAGCGACGACAATGCCCCAGACGAATGGGAGCGCGGCGTTCTTCAGCAATTTGCTGAGCGCGCAGCTAAAGGTGAAGATGTTAAGACCATCAGCTATGCAGAAACGGTAAATGGTCAGTTTCGTCTAATGAAAGCCATCCCCCTACAGGAAGGCTGCCTAGGTTGTCATGGTAACGCCATTAAACCTGAAATTGCGGCTGCTCTAGATGCAAAATACCCTAATGATCAGGCGCGCGGTTACTCCGTGGGCGATATTCGCGGTGCATTCACCCTACGCCACACTGCTGCAAAACAGTAATCACACCCGCTCTCTTCCTCAGGGAAGAGAGCCTCTCTGCGCGAAACCATTGTCCGCCGCTTGCCTAGGGTACTTAAGCTAGGCTCAACTACTCCCCCTCTTAAAAACCACTGCAGATTTTTTTACCCCAAGGCGCGAACACCGTACACTGCATGCGTCACCATCTTGCCTATAGAGACTCACCCGTGGAAACCTTAATTTACGAAGCACTCGGCATTGGCTTATTACTTGGCACCCTCTTAGGCTTAACCGGTGCGGGCGGCTCGCTCGTGGCGTTACCTTTATTACTCAGCTTGCACTTACCCCTGCGCGATGCGGTCGGAGTCAGCTTAGGCGCAGTCGGTTTATCCGCGTTAATTGGTGCCATAGGCCGCTGGCGCAGCGGAGATGTGCACTTAACACCGGTGATACTACTGACGGTCAGCGGCTTACCTGGCAGTTGGATAGGTCAACAACTGGGCCAATTAGTCAGTGAGTTCTGGTTAGTGCTAGGGTTTTGCGTATTAGTTCTGTGGTCGGCTTGGCGCATGTGGAGTAATGCCAGTTTGCCCGAGCAGTCCGAGAAAAAACCACTGAATCGCGGTATGTTGGTCTTTATCGGCTTATGGGTTGGTGTGCTATCTGGCTTGATGGGAGTCGGCGGCGGTTTCTTAATTGTACCTGCGCTGCTGTGGTTCAGTCCCTTGTCAATGCTGGCGGCAACCGCCACCTCAATGGCGGTGATTGCCCTTGTCTCTGGCGCAGGCTTCTTAATGTATATGGGGGCGGCGCAACCACCTCTGCAACTGCTGGTCGGCTTAACCATGGGTGGCGCGTGCGGTGTCTTAATCGGTAATAAGCTAGCAACCCGTCTCGGCGGCCCTATGCTGCAGCGCATTTTTGCCATTATGCTTTTGTCGGTAAGCCTCTCATTGGCCGCACAAAAGCTCTTTAGCACCGCCCTATAATTACCAAGTCTGCCCACAAAATACTTATGCAGAACATGGCCGCAAACAGATTTCAACGCGCAAACCACCCAATGGACTGTCGAGTAACTGCAGAGTCCCCTGCAGCGTCTCGACAATATCGCGAACAATACCCAAACCTAAACCGTGCCCTACACTCTGCTCATCCAAACGCGAACCGCGCCGCTGCACCTGCTCGCGCTGACTCTCTGCGATACCGGGGCCGTCATCATCAATACACACACAATACGCTGCCCCACGCTGCTCAATGCTCAGTTCGACCCTGCTATCAGCCCATTTGCAGGCATTATCCAGCAGATTACCTAACATCTCCAACATATCATCACGCTCCCAAGGCAGACGTAACCCAGCAGCGGCATGCCAGTCCAGCGTCAGCACCTCACCATGCACTCGATTGATCAACTGAAATAAACCAGGCAACTCCTCAGCACAATCAAAAAAAGCTCCGGGTAAGGCCTCGCCAGATAAGCGCGCACGCGTGAGTTCGCGGGTGATACGCTGCTCAATAAACTCAAGCTGCTCTTGCAAGATTGCCGATAACTCGGGCTGACGTTGCAACTCTTCACGCTGCAGCAGACTCATTAATACGGCTAAAGGTGTTTTTAACGCATGACCTAAGTTACCTAAGCCTTTACGCGAGCGCTGTAAGGTTTCTTCGGTATGCACCAATAAGCGATTGACCTGCCGTACTAAGGGCTGTAATTCAAGCGGCGTATCTTGCTCCAACAGGCTGCGCTGCCCCTGCTGTAATTGCTCAATTTGCACCCGCGTTTGCTCCAAGGGCTTTAAGGCTCGACGCACCAACTGTCGCTGCAACAACAGAGTCAGCAACAATGCCAACAAGCCTAAGCCCGCACCGATAATTTGTGCCTGCTTAAAGCTGGCTAAAACCGGACTGTAATCATGCGCCACAGTCACTTTAATATCCGTTGTATAGCGTCGATACGCCCCTTGATACATTAATAACTGCTGCTGTTCAGGCCCCGGTTTCAGTTGCTCAGAAAAGCCCAAATGCTCAACGCTTGGTAGCTCAAAATCCCATAGCGAACGTGAGCGCCAGCGCTGTTGGTTAAATTCAATAATAAAATAATGCCCAGAAAAGGGCTTTAAAAAAACCGCATCGTGATGGCGGCTATTAAGCTCAATACCTTCGGTGCCTTTAACCAAGGCAGACAATAAACTTTCCGCTTGGCTTTGCAAATTATCTTGCATATGTTGCCGTAAACCACGATCAACAATCCATAATCCGGCTTGAGCCAGCAATAAGCCCATCACAATCAGCAGCATGGCTAAACTAAAGGTCAGTTGCCGCTGAATCGAATGCATCACTGCGGCACTCCAGCGCCCGTAAAACGATAGCCTTGACCCCGACGCGTCTCAATCACTGCACGACCCAATTTGCGCCGTAAATGATTAACATGCACCTCCAACACATTGGAGTCACGCTCAGTTTCACCATCATATAAATGTTCGGCCAAATGACTTTTCGACAACACCTGACCTTGGTGCAGCATAAAATAACGCAATAAGCGAAACTCAGCACCGGTCAGTTCAATCGCCTGCCCTTGGCTGTGCACCATTTGCCGTGCTTCATCTAAACGCAGCCCTGCGGCGCTTAAATCACTTTGATTGGAAAAACCATGACTGCGGCGTAACAACGCCTGCACTCTTAAATACAGTTCTTCTTGATGAAACGGTTTGGTTAGATAATCGTCAGCACCCGCTTTTAAGCCATCAATGCGCTCACTCCAAGAACTACGTGCAGTTAAAATCAATACCGGCGTACTGATTGCTGCCGCGCGCCACTGCGCCAACACCTCCAGCCCAGATAATCCAGGCAAACCTAAATCCAAAATAATTAAATCATAAGGCTCAACGGCGCCTTGATAGGCCGCATCACGGCCATCGGTCAGCCAATCAACGGCATAGCCCAGTTTCTGCAGGCCCGCAGATAACTCATCGGCCAACGCCACATTGTCTTCAACCAATAACAGGCGCATTAATCGTCCTCTTCATCTTCTAACAGCTCGCCGCTGCTGGCATCAAATTTCAGCTCTCGCACCTGTCCGTGCACGGTTAGCAATTCAACCTCATAAATATAACGATGATGTTTTTTTTCTAACTCTAACTCGAGCAAACGGGCCTTAGGGTGACGCTCTAAAGCATGATCAATAAATGTTTGCGAGGATAGAATTTTACCTTTTTTATGCAACTTTAATGCCTCGTCATGGCTTAAATCATGCGCAGCAGCCTGGCCGGCAACAGCCAGCCAGAGTGCAGTAAAATAAACATATCGCCAGCCTTTAAACATCAGTCATCCTGCTGATTTTTAAGAATTTCTGCGGTTTTTGCATCCATCTCAATTTCCCATTTCTGGTTTTTCTCATCACGCAAATCGACCTGATAGATGAAGCGGCCGTAATTTTCCTCAAGATCCGTATCCAGTATGCTTGCATTAGGGTGTTCTGCCAACGCAGCTTGATTGAGTTTATCAAAAGACATAATTGCCCCAGACGTACTCAGTTCAACAATTTGCGCAGGACTAACGTCCTTAGCTTGAGCAAGGCCTGCACCCATCAGCAAAGTCGCAGATACACATAGCGCCGTTAGAGTCTTCATAGTTGCTTCCTTAATTAAAGTGAGTCGACACAAAAAGTGTTTTATGCCGACACTGCATAAGCTACAGCGGCTGGCTTAACTGAAGCTTAAACAACACTCATTTGGCTTCAGTCTTTTAGAACCCAACAGCAACTGCCCTGCTGCTGGGCATACCTGCTAAACTGCACCCATTCAAAACGATGATGACGGACACCCCAGTGGAAATATTTAAAGAGTTCACCTTCGAATCAGCACACCGTTTACCGCATGTTCCAGAAGGACATAAATGTGGACGTTTACATGGCCACTCATTTCGTTTGGCTTTGTACTTGCAGGGTCCTGTTGATCCACACACGGGCTGGATTCGCGACTTTGGTGAAGTCAAAGCCCTATTTAAGCCCACCTATGAGCGCTTAGATCACAATTACTTAAATGATATTCCGGGTCTAGAAAACCCCACCAGCGAAAATCTAGCACGCTGGATTTGGGACGAAATGAAACCGCTGATCCCTGAGTTATCACGGGTTCGTGTACATGAAACCTGCACCTGCGGCTGTGAATACAGCGGTGAATAAACCACCCAAGCAAGCGCCCACAGCATCCTGGCTTGGGCGCCTGCTGCGTGTCGGCATATTATTAGTGCTGCTACTGATTGCAGCAATTCTAGCTCTGCCGCATGCACTGCCTTGGTTACTGCAACAACAAGGCATTGATTTTGATTGGCAACGCCCCGAGTGGCAACGCCATGGCTTTAGCGTGTCTCAGCTACAATTGACACTGCCCAGCACTGATGGCCCCCCTTATCAGCTGCAGATCGAGCAATTGCAGCTTGGCTGGGCATGGCAACGCTTCCCCATCCAACGCCTACAGGCCACCGGTATACAGGTGTATTGGCCGCTGAGCGGCGCTACCACAGCCGCGGATAGTGGCAAGCAAGCCTTACCTGAAGCACTACTCAAATGGCTGCCACAGCATATTGAATTACAAGACATTGACGCCAAACTACCCGGGCTTGGCCATTTACAAGGTGAACTCAAACTACAAGCCAGCGCTCAAGGACTACTCTGGCAACCCAGCTTTATTCACAGCCAGCTCAGCCTAAAAGACCTGCAAGGTGCTTGGCTGGATAATATTCCCAGCGAGTTTCACCCGACTCAATTCAGCGCACAAATCACCACCCATCCAGATCATCAAGACACGCCCAACGGCCCACAATTACTCACTGTCGATCTACACAGTGACGGCCCCATGCGCTTACAATTTAACGCTCTGTTAACCCTGCAACACAGCCCTGAATGGCAAGGTTCGCTCAACAACGCGCAACTCGTTATGCAACTGGACAGCCTCAGCCATCCAACCCTGCACGCCAAACAACTGAAGGCCCGTGCCTATTTTTCTGCACAGGCCAACCCCGAGCGCTTTTCTATCAGCGTCAGCGAACACTCCAGCTTAGAGGCCCATACTCTGCAATTGCCTGATCTGGCGCAGGCACAAAAACTAACTGTGCAATTAGCCGGCCTCGAGCTCCAAGGCCGCAGCAGTACACTCGATCAGATTGAAGTACAGAGCCCACTCAGCGCTCAGATCGAACAGCTCAAAATCGAACAACTGCATACACAAAACTGGGACTTCAACGGTGCGCTCAGCGGTCAACTGCCACAGTTTGAATTGAACGGCAGCCTAAGCGGTCAACAGGGACTCAGCCTTACCAGCACAGTTCGTCTGCTTGATGACTCAATCCAGGGCCGTGCCACGCTCAAAGAAGTGTTCTTTAAAGCCGGCAATCCACTGCAGAAAACTTTTAAAGACTGGCCCGCACTGGTCACTTTTAATAGCGGACGCTTACGCAGCCAAATAGATTTTACTCTGCCCGCTACAGGGCCTCTTAAGCTCTCGATCCATGGCAGCGCCAGCGGGTTGAACGGTATTATCAATCGCAGCGAACTGAAGAACCTTGAAGCACAATTCAACGCACAGCTCACAGGGCAAACACTTAAACTCAGCATCCCAAGCTTAAGCATCGAGCAGCTTAACCCAGGTATTCTTCTAAGCCAGCTGCAACTGAACAATGGCCATTATCAAGCCCAGCTCAACACCCCCCTGCAGGGCGTGGCCGACTGGCAAAGAGTACAAGCCCACCTCCTTAACGGCAGTCTGTGGCTAGAGGCACAGCAACTGGATCTGCAGCAAGCGCAAACTTTACCGCTACACATACAAGGTCTGGAACTGCAAGAGCTGCTCAAGGTCTATCCTGCAGAAGGTTTATCAGGCAACGCGATCATCGATGGTCAGCTACCCATCCATATTAAAGACGGCGAGCTCTATATCGAAGCGGGTCAATTGCAGGCACGACAACCTGGTGTTTTGCAGTTTCAGTCGGAGAAAATCCACGCACTAGGGCAAAGCAATCCAGCCATGCGCTTAGTCGCCGATGCCTTGGAGGATTTTCACTTTAACCTACTCAGTAGCGGATTAAGTTATGATCAATCCGGTAAGCTGTTACTTAATATTCGTTTAGAGGGGCAAAATCCAGATATTGAAAAAGGACGCCCCATCCACTTAAACATTAATTTAGAAGAAGACATTCCCGCGTTACTCGCCAGTATTCAGCTGAGCGGTCAAGTGAGCGAGATTATTCAAAAACGTGTTCGAGAACGCCTCGAGAAACGTTAATACAGGAGGCATCTATGCGTATAAGCCTATTTTCAAGTGTATTTATACTCGCTCTATTTAGCACTGCGTGCACCCCGACTGTGCAATTAGCCATGCCCAACGAACCGATCAATATTAATCTCAATGTCAAAATCGAACATCAAATTTATATCAAGGTTGATAAAGAGCTTGATAATCTTTTCGATGAATCCAGTGGTTTATTCTAAGGAGCGCAGTATGACTTTTCGTAAATTCTTAATGCCGGTGTTGTTGGCAAGCAGTCTCCTCAGCACTGCGGTGCTGGCTATGAATCTGAACGACGCTATGAGCAATCTGAGCCCTGCTAAAGCTGCGGGCCTACTCGGCGAGCAACCCAACGGTTACTTAGGCGTAGTCACGCCACAAGGTAATGCCGCTGAAGTAGCCCGCCTGATTAACGAGGCACGCCGTGCCGAATATCAACGTTTGGCGAAGGACAACAACATTCAGCTCTCCGATGTAGAAACCATGGCCGGTAAAAAAGCACTGGAAAAAACACAGCCCGGACAATATATCCAGTTGAACGGAAAATGGCTCAAAAAATAACCAATAACATCATTGATAAAGATTTTTTGCCAAGAACCTTCCAGAATTCAAATACTTAAGGTATAGTTTGCTTCGTTTTCAAGCTCAGCATGAAAACACCGTCGGGGCGTAGCGCAGCCTGGTAGCGCACTAGCATGGGGTGCTAGGGGTCGAAAGTTCGAATCTTTCCGTCCCGACCATATAAATCAAAGGGTTACAGCTTTTAGTTGTAACCCTTTTTTATTGCCTTCTGTTTTTACCCCATATATAAAATCGCAGAACCCTAGAGTCAGCGCTACTCAATTCGACCTACCCTCTCCTGCCTTCCCTTAAAACTGTAGCCACGTTAAAAACGTAGGACTTACGCAGCTCTTATTACTTTCCCACGGTAATCCCCCCAAAAAAACAGCAGTGCTCATAAGTAGAATTGTGCATAAGCTATACGCAAGGAGATTCTGCATGCAGCGCAGTAACACGCAGCGGTCAAAAATCACGATTTACCGACAGCCAAATCCTCTCAGTCTTAAAGCAAGCTGAAAACGGCATACTTGTTCCAGAGTTGTGCCGTAAGCATGGCATGAGCAACGCAACCTTCTACAAGTGGCGTGCCAAGTTTGGTGGCATGAAAACTTCAATGATGGCGCATTTAGATGCAGTTCATACATCAACTATCCAAACAGCTGCCCCACAGTTTTCATCGGTAAAAACATACGCACTCGTCCGTTCTGCTCACACAGCACCTGAAATCCAAACGTCTGATAGAAGCCTTGAGCTGAGTCCGTTAAGCAGTCAACAACGATTGCGTAGGCTCGCATGTGAGCATTCACATCCCACAGGTACTCCAGCGCCTTAATCAGGCTCACTTTACCTAGACCGCTGCCATGAAACTCTTTATGGACAGCCAGCTGTACCAGTAAAAATACTGGGATGGGATAGTGAGGTAGTTTTTTAGCCAATGCAGCAGGTAATGTCTCACGACAAATCGAGCTGGGCGCAACGCTATAAAACGCACAGATCGGATACTTCTGATTGAGCAGCGGCGCAGTGCCAGGTAACACCATGGTGCGACTGATACCGGCCTGCATGTGTTTGGCTGCTTGAGTTTGAATAAAAGTATTCAGCTCACTCTCATCACAGTCAAAACGGCGAGCTTCATAGGGGCGGTATCAATCCCCCGCTACACTACGCTAACCGACCTGATGGAGAGATTCTCCACTAGAGGCTTTAACAATCGTGTGCATATCATCTGAGCAGCAGCTGGTTTAAAGTGAAGCTGACACAAAAAATCGCAAAACCCTCTATAAAAAGCCCCATAACAATAAGGAACTGCAATGAAAAAACTGGCAAATCGAGTCGCTATCGTCACAGGCGCAGGTTCTGGAATTGGTCAAGGTATTGCACGGCGTTTGGCTGCAGATGGTGCCTCTGTGGTGATTGCTGAAATGAACGCAGATACTGGTGATGCCGTTGCCCAAGCCATACAGCAAGACTTTGGCGTACCGGCCTCAGCCTTTCAAGTTGATATGTGCGACAAGGCGCAGGTTCAGGCCATGGTTAAACACACGGTCAACACCTTTGGCACAGTCGATATTCTGGTCAATAACGCTTGGGCGGCGCGTCGTGGTGCGAGGCCGTTTACCCCAGTAGAGGACAAGGCCGACGAGGACTTTGCGCACGCCTTTAACATTGGCTATATGGCCGCACTCTGGACCATGCAGGCGGTCTTTCCTTATATGCGTGATAAGCGCTGGGGCAGAATTATTAATCTAGCCTCGCTCAATGGCGTCAATGCCCACCCTTACACCGTTGACTACAACGCCGCCAAAGAAGCATTGCGCGCACTGACCCGTACTGCCGCACGCGAATGGGCGCAGTATCAGATTTGCTGCAATGTTATTTGCCCCGCCGCCCGCACTGCAGCCTATGAGAAATTTGCCGCAGCTCAACCAGACAACGCCGCTCAACTGCTTAAGCTTAATCCGATGGGTCGCATGGGTGATCCTGAGGCAGATATTGGCGGGGTTGCCGCGTTTTTAGCCAGCGACGATGCCCGCTACCTGACAGGTAATACGCTGTTTGCCGATGGTGGCAGTCATATCAACGGCGTGCCTTGGCTGGCGGGTGCTTAATCAGCTTAATTGATCATACGCATTGGCTGATCCAGTCCACGGCCTATATTCTGGCACTGGACTGCGATCATTGAGTGAGATGGTTTTTGTGCTGTATTCAAGCACCGGCCTAGGCTTATTCTTCACAGCCCTGTGTATAATTTTTTATCGTCCACCCTTAACATGCATCCATGCTGGATGCGCTCGGAGTTACTCATGCCCAACGCCCTACTCTCTGAGTTAGCGCTTCAATATCCCATTATTCAAGCCCCAATGGCTGGCACCTCGACGGTAGCGCTAGCGGCGGCAGTCTCCAATGCGGGCGGACTGGGCTCGCTGGGCTTAGGTAATTGCAACGTAGAGCAAGCTCGTGAGCAGATTCAGCAACTACAACAAGCGACGACTAAGCCCTTCAATGTTAACTTCTTTTGCCATCAGCCCGCGCTCAGTGACCCCGCGCGTGAGCAAGAGTGGCTGACATTATTACAGCCTTATTTTGCTGAATTTTCAGCGCAGCCACCCAGCCACATGTCGGCAGACGTTCCTAGCTTTATTGATAACCCAGCCATGCTGGAGATGCTGCTGGAGGAACGTCCACCCGTAGTTAGCTTCCATTTTGGTTTACCCAGCACTGCTGTTATTCAAGCGCTCAAACAAGCGGGCATTAAGCTGCTCGGTTGCGCAACCAATGTGACTGAAGCTCAAGCGATTTGCGCAGCAGGACTGCATGGCGTGATTGCTCAAGGGCATGAAGCCGGTGGACACCGCGGCGTATTTGATCTATCGCAAGATGTAAAACTCGGATTGTTCAGTTTGCTGCAATTGTTAAAAAAAGAATGCTCGTTACCGGTGATTGCTGCCGGCGGCATTATGCATGGTCAAGCCATCGCCCAGGTCATGGCGATGGGCGCCAGCGCAGCACAAATGGGTACCGCTTTTATCTTATGCCCTGAATCAGCGGCCAATCAGGCCTATCGTGAACAATTAAAAAGCAGCCGCGCCTATAATACTGAGGTCACTGCAGTGATTTCTGGCCGTCCAGCACGGGGTTTAGTCAATCGCTTTCATACTCAGCTGGCTGATAAACAGGCCATGCTCCCCGCCTACCCCACCACGTACAGCGCCGGAAAAGCCTTATATGCAGCGGCCAGCCAACAGGGCTGTTATGACTTTGCGCCGTTTTGGGCTGGCCAATCTGCGCCTTTAGCGCGTGAATTACCGGCGACTGAACTGGTCGCACAATTGGTTGCGGAATGGCAACAGGCCAGCACTCACTGAGGTTGAACCCAATAGCTATGTATCAGATCGTCCCTATCCAAGCGCAACACGATGCAGATATCTGCCGGATTATTCAACAGGTCGGCGCACAGTATGGCGCCATCGGGGCAGGCTTTGGTCCCTCAGATGCCGAAGTGACCTGCATGAGCCAACACTACGTAGCCGAGCAGCGCAGCCAGTATTTGGTCGCGCTGCTTGATGGGCACGTGGTTGGCGGCGCAGGTATCGCGCCCTTTCTGCACTATCGTGAGATTGCTGAACTAAAAAAACTGTTTTTACTGCCCAGCAGCCAAGGACTGGGCATCGGTAAAGCACTGACCCAAGCCTGTTTAGTTTTTGCCCAAGAGCAAGGCTATCAACAGTGTTATTTAGATACCTTAAGCAGCATGCAAAGCGCCATTGGTTTATATGAGAAGCTAGGCTTTACTCATCTTAAGCAACCTTTGGCTGGCACCCTGCACAGCGGGTGTGATGTGTGGATGCTTAAAATATTATAAAGCGCTGTACAGGTACGCTCTTGCTATATACCTAATGTCTATTCTCTACCGCAATCCACTATTGCTAATCAGTTCGATCTAAAACTTAGCCTAGGCTACACAAATAACAATAACAGCCTAACTGTAAGAACTAGCCATAAGTCACTGAAAACAGCCATTGTGTGTGGTCTTTTACTTATTTGTGCTTGATACTTAGTTTTACCCAGCAATATCAATTATTAGCTCGTGCGATGGGCAATAATTCATTGCTCCGTGACTTACAGCTATAAAAATCAAGGTAGGCATACTCTTATGAAATATACTCCAGCTAAGCTCGTCCTCTCCAGCCTTTGCTTTTCCCTCTTATTAACCGCGTGCTCATCTGAAGAAGAGCCTGCTAAAGCCCCTGCTACATCAGCAAATCAAGCAGCCTCCAGCGCGCCAGCCATAGCAACGGTTGCCGCCGATAAAATGCAAACACGCTTTGTCACTATTGCTACGGGCGGTGCATCAGGCCCTTACAATATTATCGCAACCACCTTGGGTGAGATTTATCACAAGGCCTATGGCGTCAACGCTAAAACCCAAACCACCGGCGCATCAGTTGAAAATATTAATCTGATGAACCAAAACAAAGTGGAAATGGCGTTTGTGATGAGTGATGTACTGAGCGATGCCTTAGCTGGCAGCAACAGTTTTAAAAACAAAATTGACAACGTGCAACAGCTTGCTGCGCTCTACCCTAACTACGTACAAGTCGTAACCTCGAAGAGTTCTGGTATCAAAACCTTAGCCGACTTACGCGGTAAGCGTATCGCAGTCGGTGCACAAAACTCAGGCGTGGAAGTGAACGCGCGCAATATTCTAGACGGCCATGGCATTACCTATAACGACATTAAAGTTGACTATTTAGGCTACGCTGAAGCAGCTGACGCACTAAAAGGCGGCAAACTGGATGCGGCATTCCTCACCAGTGGTCTGCCTAATGCGTCACTCTTAGAGTTAGAGCAAGGCTTTGATCTGCAATTGGTGTCTATTTTGCCAGACAACGTTGCCAATATTGCCAAAGATAAAAGCTACTTTATCGCATTAGAAATCCCTGCCAACACTTATGGCAATGCAGAAGCCATCCCGACTGCTGCAATTATGAATGCGTTAATTATCAACTCTAACTTAAGTGAAGATGATGGTTACAAACTGACAAAAGCCTTCTTTGAGAATTTGGATAATCTACGCAATTCTCACCAAGCGATGAAAGATGTCTCACTTGTGCAAGCTCAACAAGGCTTAGTGGCTCCGCTGCACCCTGGCGCGAAGAAATACTATGCTGAGCAAGCAGCACAATAAGCTGTTGTTCTTTGCACTGAGCGCTATTGTGGCGCTCAGTGCACTAGTGCTAACTCGCCCGATTAGGTTTATCCAGTTTGCCAGCACTGACTTGCAGTGTGCGTTGACCTTGCAAACATTTGAGCTGCAATGGATCCACTCTGTGGAAAAAGAACGCTGGCAAGAAACTTATCAAATCGCAGATCAACAACTCTTGCTCACGACAACGCAATTTAAGACGTTCGGCGCGGGCACACCCAGTAACACCGGTGTTATCGCCAGCACTGATGGCTGGCTGCATTATAAAATTAAACGTTTACTGCCACGTATACATTGGGTTGTTTCGCGTAATGTTGAATCGACAGTCTTGACTGAGTTCGGTGAATGGCCGCTTTATCACGACCTTGGCGATTACGCTGAGATTCAGATTCAGGTAATGCAGGTACCCCGCTGGCACTATTTTATCCAGGAGTCTTGTAATGACTACTTCAAAAAACCTTGATGCGCCGATTGATAGCGCACGACAGGAAGAGTTACTTGAAAAGTTTGATAAAGCTTCGGTTTTGCGCAACTTCTCAAATAATAAAGTTCGCTACTTTGTCTTTGCTTTAGCCGTTATTTATTCACTTTTTCACCTGTATATCACCTATAACCCACTGCCTGAACTGCTGCAGCGTAGCGCACACGTCAGCATTGGTTTGTGTTTGATTTTTTTACTCTACCCTGCTGGAAAAAACTCAAGTCGTAGCCAGACCTCATGGTTAGACTGGCTGTTATTCATTGGCAGTGCAGCCTCTACCACTTATCTTTTTGTTGAATACCAAGACATTGTCACCACCCGTGGCGGTATTCCCAACACTGCAGATATCATCTTTTCGATGATCAGTGTCGTACTGGTCTTTGAGTCGGCTCGACGCATTATGGGCTGGGGCTTACCAGCACTGGCCTTGGTGTTCTTAGCCTATCCTTTTATCAGTGGTTTTGAGTTTATGCCTGACCGTTTAATGACGCGCACCTTTGATCTGGGCGACATTTTTGGGCAAATGTACTTAAAGACTGAAGGTCTGTTCTCATCAGCGATTGGTGCGTCAGTAACCTTTATTTTCTTATTTATTTTATTTGGTGCGTTTTTATCAAAGTCAGGCATGGGTCAATTATTTAATGACTTAGCTTTGGCGCTGGCTGGCCATAAACAAGGTGGCCCGGCAAAAGTAGCAGTTATTTCTAGTGGTTTTATGGGCAGTATTAACGGTACCGCGGTCGCCAATGTGGTCGGCACTGGTGCGTTTACAATCCCGCTGATGAAAAAAATCGGTTACGATAAAAACTTTGCCGGTGCGGTTGAGGCCAGTGCGTCAGTAGGTGGGCAGATTTTACCGCCTATTATGGGGGCCAGTGCCTTTATTATGGCGGAAACCACAGGTGTCAGTTACGGCACTATTGCCTTGGCTGCAGTATTACCGGCACTGCTCTACTACCTTGGTGTCATAGCTCAGGTGCACTTTCGTGCAGGCCGCGATAATTTAAAAGGTATCCCGAAGGCAGACCTACCCAAAGTCAAAGATGTACTCAAAGCGCGTGGGCATTTATTACTGCCCATTATTGGCTTGGTCGTACTCTTGTTTAACAATATTCCCGTCAGTTACGCGGCATTTTATACGATTATTCTGACAATCATCGTGAGTAGCCTGCGCCAATCAACACGTATGTCGATTGCTGACATTTTTGATGCCCTCGCCGATGGCGCGCGCCAATCTCTGTCCGTGATGGCCGCCTGTGCCTTGGTCGGTATTATTATTGGTGTGGTCAGTTTAACCAGCTTTGGCAGTGTCCTGACCTCCGCTATTATGAGCGTGGGCGCAGGTTCATTGTTCTTAACCTTACTGTTTACTATGTTCGCGTCAATGCTACTCGGTATGGGTTTACCCTCGATTCCGGCTTATATCATTACCGCCACCATGGCGGCGCCTGCCTTAGCAAATTTTAATATTCCGATTCTAGTCGCACATATGTTTGTATTCTATTTTGGTTTGTTCGCCAACATTACACCACCGGTAGCCCTCGCCTCTTTCGCCGGCGCGGGGATTGCAGGTGGTGACCCGATGAAAACGGGCTTTCAATCTTTGAAATTAGCCTTAGCCGGTTTTATTGTACCCTTTATGTTTGTCTACAACCCAGCCATGCTGATGCTCGACACCACTGATGCTTTAATCACCAGCAAAGAGTTCCCTCTGCCTAGTTTTTGGGTGATAGCCAGCGTGACCGCAACGGCAATTGTCGGCATTATCGCTTTAAGCGCCGCCGTTGAAGGCTACTTTAAAAGCCAGTTGAATCCCTTAATGCGCATTGTGTTGGCAGTAGGTGCTTTTATGCTGATTGTTCCAGAGGTGGCCAGCGATGTACTGGGTATTGTGATCGTCGGTTTAGTTGTAGTATGGAATACAATGCAAGCTAAAAAGCTAAATGAGCAAGGTGTAAAAACCACCTCACTTTAGCACTCAGTGAGCGCTTGTGGGCATTATGCTGATTGTTCCATCGGCTAGGGCTGCCAGCTATCTCGCGAGGGCCCTAGCGTTGGCAACGCGGTAAGCACTGAAGAAAAATCAGTTTTTACAAACCATAATGAAGGGTTTAATCACGCGCTCAAAGATGTGTGATTGAGCTAGTCGTTGCCTGCTGTAACGCAGTAAACTCGTGCTAATAATACAAAAATTGCACAGTCATAATGCCCTTGATTGGTCCAGGGCGATCACTACCCGCATTAGTCGTTTTAATGTATTTAACAGTATAGTTTTTCTGAACTGAGCTAGCTGCCGATGTTGGGCTTTGGGTAAAGTTAACGGTGGTATCGTTTGTAGCGGGCCCAAAACCTTCTTGCAACTGCGTGCGCGGCAAAAACTTTAGCGGGTCACCACCACCAACAGGATAGAACTTTAGAGCATATTTAGATGGTGTACTGTCATCGCTGTACACTGTGCGCAAATAATCAGTTAAACCATTCGCAGCCGTGGCATTGTCAAAAAAGTTAACCTTAACATCTAGACCCTCTGGGCAAACCACCGGCCCAACAGTAATCTCGCCGCCTTGCAGCTCAGTACCTGGACTGTCTAAACTGGACTTACCCACTGCTAACAAAGGGAACACACTGTTCGCATTTCCCAGAACACAACTGTCCAAAGAAGCTTGTTGCACACTAATATTGAAAATAATAGGTGCGAAAGCAGTTGTACCTAAAGTTGATAAAACATTCCACATTCTATATTCAAAAGTACCGATTCTCACACTGATCGGAACTGAAGTCGGTTGCACATCCCCCACTACCTTAAGGGTTGCTTGGACTGCGACTCCAAGTGTCTCCGGGTTGCGGTTAGCTTGCACTTCAGGGAAAGTGATAGTCGTTGGAGGACTCTTGGTCAGCGGCACCTGTGAAAGGTTATTATCTCCGACCATCAGCTTCATCGCCAAACCGTTACCAATATTAAAGTATTCACTGTCACGCCAAGTAAGCGCAGGGTTACTCTGCACAAAACCGAGGTGGTGCTTTGTTAGTGCGCTCAATGTAAAGCCAGTCAGATTATGACAATCAAAACGCGGACCTGTCGCCGTGACTCCGAGATTATCAACACCCGCAGTAAGCTTAATCCCCGTCACATTGATGGTCAATTTTCCAGCTTCTTTTCGATTATTAAGAAGACCGTATAGTATTGTACCTGGCACACACGCTTGAGCCCAGTTCCCAGGATCAATCACAACAGCATAACTGGGCAAAGCCAGCATCCAACTCAGGCACAAGATTAAATACTTAAACACAGACCTATCCTTTTTTACTGGCAAGTAACGTTTTGGGTGCGGTAGAACTGGGCATCATCCATTTGCGTAATGTCATACTCAAAACTGCACTGATTATTGCCCCAGCGGGCACTGAGGGTTGCTGCATCGTCCTTAGCTTCTAGGAACAAGCGACCACTACTGGCAACAAAACCCAATCCATGACCTTCAGCATCAAATACCTCGGCACTCATAGGCACAGGTTGATTATCGACCGTGCGTACGGTTAATAGCATAGTGCGCTTGGTCTCGGTTCTAAAGCGCACCACTGAGGCGGTATTACCACGCGGGACTAATTGCTTTTGCGTTTGCTGCAGCACAACATCCAAGCTGGTATTTTTAGGGCTTAAACGAATGCTATTGATTTCATAGGGCGATACATAAGGCACCACACCTTTACCAAAGCGGTTTAAGTAAGTACCTGGACGGTTAAGAATCTCTGCGCCCCCTGCATTCTCTGCTTCAATAATGGCAAAGGAATCGCCAACATACTGCGACAGCACTACGCCGCGTGGATAAGCCACCACGGTTCCGGATGCCCCTAATGAATACTGACTGCCGGAACTCATTTGCGCTGTTGTCGCGCTTAAACGCGCGGCAGTACCGTAGTAATTAAGGTTGCCAGAATAGCTGTTATCACTGTCGTTATTATTAGCATACACACCATAGCTGAGTTTACTTTCTACCAAGCTACCGGTTAATCCTATCCGGCTCGAATCAGAGGAGCGGTTCGAGTGCATGGTATTAGCTTGAATCGAATGCCGACCTTCTTGACCAAGAGGGACAGTAATGCTTAATGAGATCTGGTTTTCCGAAGCAAAACTCATATTGCTCGTTTTTGTATAAGACACGTCATAGCTCATGCGCTTAAACGTATTACCGTAGCCAAACTGCCACGTTTGATCTTTACCGCTTTGATTCCAGTAGCGCGATTCAGAACTACTGAGGTAAACCGAGCCCCAGGTTTCTGGTAGCGTTTGGTTAACGGAAAAATTGTAACTCTCTTTGGGCATTAACGAGTAGCGCTGCCAATCCCAATCCCGACCGTAAATCGGGTCTGGATCTATTCTTGTGCCTGTGTCATTGCGCGCAATAAAGTTGTTTAGACTATGAATACCTTTCTCGCTGTAGCGATTGTAATTCGCGTTAATGTAGGTTGCGCTAGGCTGGATAAACTTAGAATAGGCTAAGCGCCAGCGCTGTCCTTGCTCACTGCTTTGACCGTCTAATTGTGAGCGACTTAAATAGTTGTCTAGCGAAAAAGCGCCGAATGGCGTATTTACAGCGCCACCGAGCATCAACATATGGTAATCGGGGTAATGCAATACCGCAGTGTTCAAGGTTAAGTTATTGCTTAAACCGTGTTTTAGATAACCTTGCACGACATTCTTGCCGCGCTTACCGGTACCGCCACCACTGTTTATCTGCACTTCACCTAAAGAACTGCCGTAACGCCATGTACCCGGACGAATTAAGTCTGGCACGTAAGCATAGGGCACAATAAAGCGCTTGATTTGACCTGTTGCCTCTTCCACGGTGACCTCAAAGTCGCCAGAGCCCGATGGATACAAATCACTGATCTCAAAGGCCCCTTCGGAGACGGTGGTCTCGTATACCAAACGCTCATTCTGTCGAATAGTAACTTTTGCATTAGATCCTGCTGTGCCACGCACGATCGGCGCATAGTTACGCACACTCTGCGGCAGCATTTGTTCTTCAGAGGCTAATTGGGCACCGCGAATTTTAATACCATCAAAAAACTCAATCCCTGAATAAAACTCTCCCACCTTAAAGCTGGACTTTAAAGGCGCTATATCCGTTTCTAAATAAGTATTGTTGCGCTGATAGCTGGCTGCTTGCCGGTCGGATTTATTCCAACTGCCGTCATGGCGCAGCGCCCAGCTTTTCATATGTACACTGGCGCGCAAACTGGCAAAGTGCGATTTATCCGTGCCGTAATCGTCGGTCTTATTTACATAAGAGTTGAGGTCATAACTGAGCGTGGCGGCATATTGGCCTTTGTCCCAAAGTTCTGGAGCAATAAAGCCACGTGGTTTTTTTGACAACATAATTTGCGGAACATAAAAAGACAGGCGTAGGCGCTTCATATCAAAGGCATACTTCACCCCAGGTAAAGCACGTCTTATCACCACGCACGCCTCATCACCTGCAGCGATTAATGCAGTTTGTTCATAGCTTTCGTCAAGCCCGAGCTGCATGATAATGGCTTTATTCACGCATAAGCGTGGCCGCTCGCTATTAACAAACTCTTTAAATACAAACTCATCGCTGCCTTGGTAGCGATCATTAACATACAGATCGGCCATATAGCGGCCAGCAATCACCTGCTGATCTTGCTCAAACTGATTGATGTTAATAGACGAGTATGGTGTACCCCGTAAAAAAGCAGGGTCAAAAGTTACCGCAACAGGCTGATAGCCACTGTCGGCTAAGACAATAGGCTCTGCGCGCTGCGCCAGAAGCTCGGCATTAGAGACATCTAATTTAACTTCTTGCTTTTGCGCTTGTGCCCAAGCTAGCTGAAATAGGCACAAAGAAGTACAAGAAATAAAATATTTTAGACCTCTAAAGGCCATAGCATGTCCTTTATTAATCAGTCTAAATTATAAGTTATCTTTCTTTTTGCGCCGTAATCATCAACATAATTAACTTCCAAGCGCGTGGCTTGGCTGATAAATGATTTATTGCTACTAATCGCAATATTGCGACTCGATTTAGGATCGACCATGCCAATTTCAGGGCCAGAGACGCTTTTATCTACCGAGTAAAACTTTAAATCTAACAAAGTAAAGAAATTACCGGTCGGGTTATCCACTTTTAACTGATAACCATTGGACTCGATCAGGTTAAAGCGCAATTCATCTTTAAGTTTGTCGAAGTTCTTTGACACTGCAGTTGGGCGGAAAAACAATTTAAGTTTAGAGTTAATCGCCAATTGTAAAAAATTGTCCGCTTTCCCAGCACTGGGTGCCGGTGGAATATCCAATACATTAAAATAAAAAACCGACTCACGATCCTGTGGTAAATCGCTACCGACATACATCAAGCGAATGGTTTGCCCCTCTTTAGGATTGATTCTAAAAACTGGCGGCGATAATACAAAGGGAATGTCTTGTTCTTTTACATCGTGCTCAGGCGCACTTGGATCAGTGTACGGCTCAACCCACGCTTGCACTAAAGCGGGCACATCACCGGTGTTGCTTAACTGAATATTAACCTCACGCTGATCGGCAGGATAAATTACTCGCGTACCGGTAATAACTACCGAAGCATTAGCAAGCGACCCAAAAGACAATACAGCACACAAAACTAACAAAACGCGCATAGAGTACTCCGCTCAGCAAAAAGGGGTCCAAAGACCCCTTTTGCAATTCAATTATGCTTATTGATAAGCAATAACGTAATTTGCTGTCGCTGTTACTGTACCTGCCGTTACAGCTGCAGCTGTAGAGTAATAAGCCGCTGAGTAGGTTAAAGTATTAGCGCCTGCCACTGTAGTCACAACCTGTGCTGTAGATAATGTATAGGTCGCATCATTCAACAAGATTTTAGCGTCATCTTGTTCAGTCAATACTACGTTGACATTACCTGCATCACCTTTGTTAATTAGGGTGTAATTAGTTGCGTCTACATCTGCTAATGGCGCAGAAAATGCCGCATAAACATTTGCACCAGCATTACAGCCTTCCAGTCCAATTGTAAAAGTTTGTGGTGCTACAATCTGGTCTGCAGCAGTAAAAGCTGACTCAGGAACCGTTGCTAGCGTAACGACCTTGTTTACATCACCCGAAACAATTTCACAGGTTTGATCCACGACTAAACCATTAACGGTAACCGTGCCTGTTGTCGCAGCAAACGCCGAACCACTGGCTAAACCAAAGGCTAAAACCAAAGCAAAAGGTATTTTTTTCATATAAAACTCCTTGTCTGTAAAATGACATTCATTAAAAACTTTATCCCTAATAATCATAGCATATATTTATATTTAGTCGTCAAAAAGAATAAAAAATCATAATTAGTTACTAATGACTAACATGACAAACCCTGACAGGGCTACCTTTGACGCAATTGATTTGACAACGTGATAAAAGCTATACAACGCACGAAAGAAAGAGAGGAGAGAAAGACATTTTAGACTGCAGAAACGAAAAAACCCGTTAAGCGTTTAAAGGCTTAACGGGTTTTCGTAATATGGCGCAGTGGACGGGACTCGAACCCGCGACCCCCGGCGTGACAGGCCGTGCCAGCCAGAAAGTGTTAATCGATCTTATTTTACGACCATTGATTTTAAAGGGTTTTATCCTAAACCATCAGCTTTTCAGGCTGGTGCAGATTGAGATCAATTGAAGACAATTATCTGGTCACGGTCACGGAAACCAATGTTTTTAGTGACTAGTTTCTAGCCACTTTTCAACACATTTTCGTGTCCATGCAGGCGCTGGCGGCGATAGCTGTAAGAACAGACTGCCCAACAAGGCGCTATCAGACCTGGTTGCGGCCGCAGTATGCCTCAGCCCAATCCGATGGACAAAAAAGCCTTTCATTACAGCAACTCCCCCCTTCGCTGTAAGTGGGTATAGACACAAAGCACTGTTTAACCGTGGCTATGTTTGCCTCTGCTGTTGGCGTATTCTCATGACACTGTATAAACTACTGTATATCCGGTCCGTCACTGGAGTACGTTATGAAAAAAGCAGACCTCGAAGCCCTCAAGCAGGCACTAGATCATCTCCCTACTGATCTCAAAAAATATATTGCTGATCATCTTCTTGAGCAGCTTAGCGCCCAAGCTGACACCCTAGTCGAAACCACCAGATATGACTTGTCATGCCCACACTGTGGCCATGAGCGCCCTGTCAAATGGGGACGCTCCTGTGGTCTGCAGCGTTACCGGTGCGGGAACCGAGCGTGCCATAAGACATTCAATGCTCTTACGGGAACACCTCTGGCCAAGCTACACAACCGAGATAAATGGCTCGCTTATCTGCAATGTATGCAAGACAGTCTGACATTACGCAAATCAGCGGCTCGCGTGGGTATCGATTTGAAAACAGCCTTCCGGTGGCGTCATCGCTTTCTTCAAAACAGCGCACGCAACAACTCCAATGATTTATCCGGTATCGTCGAAGTTGATGAGACCTTCTTTTTGGAGTCCTGCAAGGGTAAACGCCACCTTGCGCACCGAGCGTCCCGAAAGCGTGGCGGCCAAGGTAGTAAGAATAAAAAAGAGGAGAAAATATCAGTTGTTATTGTTCGCGACCGTAACGGTCGGGTGAGTGACCTGGCAGACCCTAATCTTTGTAAATCCAGCATTCATGCGTTCTTGGCGCCGATCATTGATCACGATTCGATTTTATGTTCGGACGGGCATAGCTGGTATAAAACGTTCTCACGGGACCACGATATTGCTCATCACCGACTTATCACGCTCGATAACCAGCGAGTTATTGGTAAGGAATACCACATTCAAAACGTCAATAATTACATCAGCAGGCTAAAGAGATGGATGGTCCGATTTCATGGTGTCGCAACGGCGTATCTACCTAATTATCTTGCATGGATGAGGCTTTTTGAAACGGAGGAACTGTCTGAGAAGGCATGGCTAAGTATCGCAATAAATGCAGACCAACAGAGGATGCAAACATAGCCATGCGCATACAGTCACGCCAGCGAGTCACGCTCATGAGTAGTAACGCAGTAATCATAGGCCCTTTGATCGGTTCAGCCATCGAGCTGCCGTTTTATACCTGCCGGGTACCGGCAGGATTCCCCAGCCCTGCTCTGGACCATATGGACCAGTCGCTGTCCCTGGATGAGCTGATGGACGTGGACGCTCCCCACACTTATCTGGTGCAGGCGTCGGGTGACAGCATGATTGGGGTCGGGATTTTCGATGATGACCTGATGGTCGTGAACCGCAAGCTGGATGCGGCGCCTGGGCACATCATCATTGCCGCGCTGAACGGTGACCCCTGCGTCAAGCGACTGGCCAAACGCGGAGAGCAGTTCGTGCTTGAATCGGAGAACCCCAGATACCCGCCGCGCTACATCATGGAAGGGGACGAGTTCGAAGTATGGGGCGTGGTTATTGGTAGCCTCCGAAGGTTTCCCCATGGCTGATCGCGCTATCGCCCTGGTCGACTGCAACAGCTTTTACGCCAGCTGCGAGCGGGTGTTCCGGCCTGACCTGAAAAAGGTCCCCATCGTGGTGCTGAGCAACAACGACGGCTGCGTTATCGCCCGGTCGGCGGACTCAAAGCCGTTCGTTAAAATGGGCGAGCCCTACCACAAGATCAAGGATGTGTTGCGGCGTCACGGCATCGTTGCGTTCAGCAGCAATTACGCACTGTACGGTGATATGAGCCAGCGAGTGATGACAGTGATCGAGAGTCTGGTGCCTGCGCTGGAGGTCTACAGCATCGACGAGGCCTTCGCTGAACTGACGGGCATCAGCGACCCGGAGCAACTGGCCCGACAGATACGGACCCAGGTTCTGAAACAGACAGGTATCCCCACTGGCATAGGAATAGCCCCGACCAAGACGCTGGCTAAGTTGGCGAACGCCGGGGCCAAGCGGTGGCAGGCACATACGGGCGGCGGCGTACACCTGGACAGCGACCACAAGCGCGACTGGCTGCTCAAGCACATGCCGGTTGATGAGGTGTGGGGTGTCGGCCGGCGAATGAAAGAGCACCTGGCCCTGGCCGGTATCAAAACGGCGTGGGACCTGGCACAGGCTGATGCCTGGACCTTGCGCAAACGGCACAGCGTCGTAATCGAAAAGACCGCGCGCGAGCTCCGGGGTGTGCCATGCCTGGAGCTGGAAGATGATCCGGCGCCCAAACAGGAGATCTGCAGCTCCCGCGCATTCGGCCAGCGCTTGCAGGAGAAAGAACCCATCCGCGAGGCGGTGGCCGCCTACGTTGCCCGGGCCTGCGAGAAGCTGCGCGCCCAAAACTCACTGTGCAAGAAGGTTCGCATCAGCATCCGCACCGGCATGTTCAATCCGAACGAAGCCAAGGTGGCCAGGGGCGTGATCTGTGAGCTGCAATTTCCCACTGATGACACTCGGCTGATCATCAAGGCCGCCAGCAAGGGGCTGGATGCGATCTACCGCACCGGCTATGCCTACGCCAAGGCAGAGATCCTGCTGATGGACCTGCGGCAGCGTGGGGAGTTTACCGGTGACCTGTTTACCCGGGAGCAGCCCGAGAGCGTCAACAGAGTGATGGGCGTGCTGGATGAGATCAACGCCAGGTGGGGAAAGGGTACTTTACGGCCAGCTCGTATACCCGTCACACCTGGTTGGGGAATGCGTCGCGAGCTGCTGAGTCCACGGTATACGACAGACTGGAATGGATTATGGAAGGTAGCTTGCAGGTAATCTTGAGAGCGCCCCTGCACCTGTCTGCTACGATGAGCAGTCAGACCCGAGCGATCCCATCAGAAGAGAGCTTATGGATAACGATCAAGCTAGGTATAAAATAGCATTGGCCGCCGCTGAGCAACTCACTGGATCGCGACAACGTGCAGAAATCTGGTTGCGGGGTTATGTACGGGCTTTGGATGCAAAACCCGTGGATTTGCTCGAGAGTGATGGAGGCCTTGAGGCCGTGCTCACGGTAATCGGGCGTCTGGAGCATGGCATCATCACCTAAAGAAACGATGAACAAAATATCATAAGCAAACGCGGAGCTCGTTAACCGATAATGCGTTTGGGTTCTACCCCGTAAGCGTCCGGCCATCACACCTTGATGGCCGGCTTCCAGTTGTGCGGCAGCAGTTCTTCGATGGCATTGTTCTTCTGCGTTGGCAGCCGACTCAGCACATCTTTCAGATAGGCATAGGGATCGTGT
>Ga0265293_10003977_pt1 | contig 26699 bp, 14 predicted proteins | sample Munlanlewell138R_FD_192505 | JGI IMG/M metagenome (GOLD analysis project Ga0265293, IMG submission 192505) | Leachate microbial communities from a municipal landfill in Southern Ontario, Canada - Leachate well 138R | ecosystem: Engineered > Solid waste > Landfill > Unclassified | place: Canada...
CATTGATGTAAGTATAACGAAGAAGTTTTACGATATTATTAATCGTGGTACTATCAGTAATTGTTACACTAAGTGCAGAAATTTCAATACTGGAAATTCCATTAACAGTTCCCGCTAAATCATACCATTTACCCATTTCCACACGGTCTTCTTCCCATGCAAGGGTTTTTACAAATTCTTCGCTGTATGTACCAGTTGATGATTTGTTGAATTTAACATGCTGTAAATGTTGGTTATCGGTTTCATTATCAAATATAGGCTGAATCAATTTATACCCAATTATTTCCCCACTATCGAATTGTGCACTTGTAACTTGAATTAATCTACTTTCGCTACCACTAGGGAAAGCTGCTTCATATGAATATGCACCGGTTTTTATGATATGTGTATAATCACCACTACCATCATAGGTGAACCCAGTTAGGTTAGTAGATGCATACGTTGTATATACATTATGAGCCATCTGAGAACTGTTGGTAGGCAATGCACCGAATGTATTACCGGATAGTTGAAGGTTACCACCCCACGAAAGACTCATATTGTTTCCGGGTGCCATTAATTGAATACCATCTGAATATCCAGTTATAGCAACAGAACGACCCGTAATATTCATTGCATCGATTGCATGTATAGTAATATCGGACTTACCAGATCTTGTCGTAACAGAAGTGGATAATCCAGATTTGATTACGATTGGAGCACTTCCGCTACCTGTAATCATGGTGGAAATTTGTGAATTTCCTTTGTATAAAATCAATCCATGATTAAATGTCCCAGTTTGAGCACCATATGCCATATAGCTAGTATTGGCACCGATACGGAAATTGGCAAAATCCGGGGTTTTCATCTGAATGCGGTTGGTATACATCTCCATTCCACTGAACGTAGTTGAATTCCAACTTCCATCATAAGTTCCATTTCTCTTACTTGCATTAAGATATACGGCATCATCATATATAGCCAATGCGTTACTGCGACTCGAACTCGTACCATTACCAACGATCAAACGAGCATCAACTTCAATATAGTTGTAATGACCGAGAACAGTTTGCTCTTGTCCATTTGCAATATTGTTTGCACCCATTGCGACCGAATTCAATCCGAAGTGATATTCACCATTAGCAGAAATCAGACGAGCAACTTTACCACCATCGACAATGCTAACTCCATCAACATCAACATTCAATGTAATGATGGTGTAGTTGGCATTGATGTTATCAGGATTGGTATCAGGATTGACAAATTCAACTGATGTGATTGTGGCATCCTGAGTTTTGTAAATCTCTCCGTTTACGTTGCGATAAGTAAGTTTGGTTTCCTCTCCATCAGAAACAGTGAAATTGAACAGACGAACAATATCACCGACTGCAAATGATGTAACTACATTACCCAGAATAGTAATCGCATTACGACCAAACAATGTTCCTTCAGATGCACCAGTGCTGGATGTGCAATCATCAGAAGAAATTACGCAGCTTGGATCAGATACATTATTAGATGGAAAGCCAAAGTCATACAATTGACTACCAACTATATTGGCTGTACCACCGATGGTAGCACCATCATCACCGATTACAGTGTTATATTCACCGCCGAGAATACCAATATACTCACCAGATCCAGTATTCAATACACCACCAACAACGGCGGCACCATTGTTACTTGCAAGATTTCGATTACCGATTGCAATTGCTGCATATGCATTGGTTGGAACCATACTGCTTACACCACCAGCAGTCGAGTACATACCACGTGCATGTGTATCAAATCCCCATGCAGTAGAATATGTTTCCTGAGCAGTTACATAGTTTGAGTATCGGTCGCCATTGCGTCTAGCTTTGGTTTTATAGGGAGCTTGGTTATACACTCCACCAAGGGCAATTGCAGAGGATTCAATACTGATCGAATCATCAGCAGCAATCGTCCATGAGTTACCATCCATTCTATGGTCTACGCCATCACCCGCATAGCCGAACGCTTCCATTAAATAATAACCGTTCGGGAACAAATACGTTGGATTCTGATTATATCTGGTAGTTGCCAGATTCTCATCGAATACTGGGGTTCTCAAATTCAATGGAATTGGAGATGAATTCGACACCAACTTGGGATTGTTCGAGTCACGAATCAATCCGAGCCAATAATCATCTACTGATTCTTGGGTCATTGTGTCAGCATTCAGATACAGGAGCTTTGCATGTTTAACAAGTGCGGTTGTGGTAGCTCCAAGTGTAACATTACCATTATCATCATGAACTTCAATCGAATCCTGATCCAGACGAAGTTCATCGAACCCAAGTAGGGTTTTTTGATTAATTCCAGTAAGTTCGGTCGTTTCAGTGGCAAATTCGTTAATCTCCCACTGTTGATAGAATCGATATAGTCGATAGATATCAATACGATCCAATGTAATTTGCACTCCAGCTCGATTCGCTGTATATCCCTGAGACGATCCACTGACAACAGTAGATCTAATCAAGGCATTGAGAATAGTACGAGAGTTGTACGTCAATGCATCGATTTCTTTTTGTAATCTGTCTAAACCACCACGCATAATTATCCTATTTATTTCGACCAACATGCTGAAACTGCATGACGAATAAAACTTTCTTATAGTTTATAAAATCAAAACCATTGTGATATGATAAATAAACAAGTTTCATGTACTAACATAAACTTATTTTCCTTATGAACTACTTGTCTTATTAGAGACAGGTATCTGACTTCATAGTCTCATCTATTGATGACGGCTCCATCAGTTTTTGTTTATAGTCCGAGTCGGTTCCCGATCCAGACTTTAATATATTTAGCCCTTGAGTGAGTATATTGATCGCAGCGTTTATATCTCGGTCATGTGAGGTTCCACATTCAGAACATATCCAATTACGATCAGAAAGTTTCAGATCGGTTTTCTGCCATCCACATGACGAACATGTTTTTGAAGATGGAAAAAATCGATCTATTTTTACCAATGATCTACCATACCATTCAGATTTGTATGTTAACATACTGACAAACATATACCACGAAGCATCTTGGATATGTTTAGCTAATCTACGGTTTTTTAACATTGTTTTCACACTCAGATCTTCAATACAGATAACATCGTGGTTCTTGATAATATCGGTGCTGATCTTATGTAGTGTGTCTTTTCGTTGGTTTGAAATCTTTTGATGTGTTCGAACTACCTGTTCTTTTCGAATTCGGTATGTTCTCGATCCGCTAGACTTCACTTTACTCAACTGACGTTGTTGATATGCGAGTTTCTTCTGAGACTTAATGAAATATCGGTGATTTTCGTACTTTGTACCATCACTAAGAATAGCATAATCCTTTATACCTAAATCGACACCAACTTGACTACCAGTTTTCGGTAACTCCTCGATATCAGTTTCACAGGTAATCGAACAATAATAATTACCCGAGTTCGTTTTGGTTATTGTAACAAAACATATATCACCATCAATTCGATCATCGCCAACTAATTTAAGTCCTTTAACAGTTCCCTTATTGAATTTTGGAATGTACAATTGATGATCTTCAACCTTGATATGCTGCGGAACCGTAAAAGAATTCTTTCCTATCTTCCTTTTGTATTGGGGGAATGATTTCTTCTTCTGGAAAAATGAATTATACGCTTTATCCAACTGTCGAAGTGTGTATTGAAGAGTCTGTGAATTAACTTCCGATAACCATTCGGTAGCAGGATTCTTTTTCATCTCTGTCAATATCGTAGCACAGTCATAGTATGTCAGTGATTTCTTATCACAATTCTTATTCTGAAGATAAAAGTCATTCCTCATTCGGAGAAAGTGATTATATACAAATCGATTGTGGCCGAAATGCTTAGACAATAAAACCTCCTGTTCTACTGTCGGATACATACGAACATTATATGACTTGTAACGCTTCATATAATACAATATATGTCAATCGAGCCTAGATTATTTACAAAATATGGTATAATTTGTAACTCATTAATAAGTTTAATAATATTGCCCATCACCACGGGTAAAAGTGCTTCGAGTGGGCGGATGTAAATCCAATATCTCGTCTGGTTGTAACACATCTTTGTATTTCAAAGCGGTTTTGCATGCTTCAAGTGCATTCAGAATAGCTTTTCCATTGTAGATGGCACCATTCAACCATAATTTATAGGTCTTCGGTTTCTTACACCCACGATATTTACGCAAATATTCCTGTGCTTTCTCGTACTCTTCTTTCCGCATATGATATCGAGCCATATAATAATGACCCTCAACCCGATGTGGATTATGTTCGATCATCTGAGTAGCCATATCATATAGTTCTAGATCGGCTTGGGGACCTTTGATCTGATCGACTATGAGTTCAGCAATCGATTCCATCGATTTGAAATATTCTTCATCGAACTCATTTCTGAATGAATGGGTATACACTCGGCGGCGAAACCATTCCAGTGAATTTTTGGTGTCATGCATTTCTCGGTAGGTCAATGCAATGTAAAAACAGATACGAGCAGTAGGTCTAATTGCCCATTCTTTCAATAGCTGCCGAATATTACGGGTCAGATTTCGCTGTTCTTTATGGTTGTCAATCGGACTCCCGATAAAGTGGCGGGTAAGTTCGGTAGCGTTTGTGAATGCCATGTATTCATGTATTCGACCAACCATGCTACTTTGAACACGTGGACCAATTCGAGTCCGAACGAAAGCAAAATTCTTTGACAATGCTGTCGGCATGGCGATATAAACATTCTTATTCTTATTGGTTATGTCAATGAATTGTTTTTTAACGTCTCGTTGATTAGTGACTCGATCAGTTGCATCTAACCACATAACGAAATCTTTGGTTGCTTGACGAATTGCATGCGTTTTTGCTCCACCAAAGTCAAAATCACCATCGGTATCATGGAATTGATTGCCTACACTAAATACTTTTACTGCATTCTGTGCATTGTACTTGCGAGTCCACGAATTAACGACAGAAAGGGTCCCATCAGTGGAACCCGTATCTACGATGATAATTTCATCTGCGAGAACAGTTATGCAGTCAAGAGCTTGAGCGATTTGCTGCTCTTCGTTCTTAACTACAAAACAACATGACAGCGTTGATCTTGCCATAGTTAGTCATCAACAACGATCAACTCAAGCACTCTCCAGATTTCCCAATGAGGATAAATGTTTTCTTTCGCAATATCAGGTACATCATCAACCTTAACGGTACGAAGATTGATATCAATTGTCTCATTAAGGAAATCAAACTTTTCCTTTTCAATTGCGTGGTACTCATCAATCGCATCAGCGTATTCTTCTTTGAGTGCATCAAACTTTGCTTCGATTGCTTGCTTCTTTTCTTCTTCAAATGAAGCGATTTCATTTACATTCTGGACACCGAATTCGGTATACACAGCGGTTTCTTTCTGCTTGTATTCCTTGAATGCATCGGGCACGGGGAATGCAGCATTAATTTCATCAATTTCAGCTCCAGTTACCTTCAGGTTACTTGAGGTTGCGTAGCGAAATCGAGCACCAATTGGCATATCATAATTGGTCGTCTTGAGAACATGATCTAGTTCTACTACATTCTTTCTGGTCAGTTTCATGGGTTATTCCTTTATGGTTTACCTAAAAAATATATTTCTATGGAACCAATTACCAATATATGTTAAAGATATGAATGAAATAAAAAATGCTGATGTTACTCTATTGAATTTCTGCAACTTCTCATGTGACTATTGCATAGCAAATTCCGAGAAACACCCCCTCCATCTTAATGAAGATGGCACCATAAAAATTCATGACCTCCGATATAATGGACTAGGGTATAAAAACCCATTCACAGCTAGACAAAACGGAGTCCCTTTCGAAAACGAAGCTTTCAATAAGACAATTGAAGGGATTGCACATCCACGGGGTCACTTTCTCGATTTCAAGGCGTTTCTCAGATTTGCCCGAAAGTATCTGAGTGACTGGACGATAACCATAACTGGAGGGGAACCCCTGTATTATCCAAAAGTAGACGATTTTCTGAAAGAACTCAACACGACTAATAAAATCGTTCTACTTACAAATCTTAGTCTAATCAAAGGGCATAAAAATATTCTAACTGACATTCCAAAAGATCGAATCTATTATAGAGTCGGGTTCCATCCAGAACAACGAAATATAGATTCATTCAAGTCAAACGTAGATGTGCTGGTAACCCATGACGTTAACTTTGTGGTAAACTATATTCTACATCCACAGCATATCGAGAACGGAAGTTATCAGTCCTATATTGACATGCTCAATGAAAGTGGTTATCCATATGAAATCACTCGATATGAAGGTATATACAAGGGCGAGAAATATAGCTGTCACGAACCTATGAAAGATTGGGAACAGATTATAATTGGAGAGCCAAGTGACCATTTATTGAACATTCCCTCCAATACCCCCGGATCGGCATTCATGTTGATACAGGCGGATGGTGAAATTTTCGAATGTGCTGGTAAAGGGCTTCGACTTGGAAATGTATATGAGAACAAACTACATCTACATCCAGTGAACAAACCAAAATGTTTTAGTAGAACAAATACATGTCCATCAATCAAATCGACAATGGACATTCATAACAGACTTAATCATCATCGGTCTTAAGGGCCATCATCAATTTCATAATGATGTCCTTAACATCGTTGATGTCTTCTCTGATATTCTCACGAAGAGTATTGATATCAGTTTTGATCTGAATGTTCTCCGATTTTCTATCAACATCCATTTTTTCAAAATATTTATCTAAATCGATTACACGATTTTCGAGCATAGTAAAGTATTCGGACAGTGCATACACTTTCTTCATCAGGTAATTGTTCACCTTCTCATCCAAATCAGTTACACTTTCTTCCAGATAGTGAATTTTTGTAGCTGCATCAATTTTAGTTAACTCAGAGATCTTCTGTCCAAGTTCTTTATACTCTTCTTTCAATTCAGCTTTTAACTTATTGAATTCGTCTTCTTCATCAGCCTTTTTAGGCTGAGGTTTTCCTTTAGCAACTGATATAATCGTGAGCAAACCAGCTACGAGTGTAACTATAAGAACAATATCAGCAATAGGAATATTACTTGATAACGATTCTTGGGTATTATCCGAACCTGCCAACACAATTGTTGGTAGTAAAACACAAACCCAAATAGCTAAATTTTTGATTTTTGTAAGCATCTTCACGGTAAACTCATCTTGTTACTATTAGTTTATACTTCCATTCATTTTTGTTAGACACTCTATACATCCCAGATATGTTATATGAAAAAACTTATTTTTTAAATAAGTTGATTGACAAAACTCAATTATATTCTATATTTGTAGGATAGATAGACATAAACTTAACCAAGGAGCAAGTATGTCCAAATTTTATAGCAGATTCGCTTCAATTCTCTTACTGTTATTAGTAAGCTGTAATGAAACCGGTGTATCAACCTCTACAACACCAGAGCAAACGATTGCTAGTATCGCAATTGAACAAGATATGACCCCTCAAGATGTGGTCGATACTCTTAATACACGTGGTTGTATTGCGAGTACATCTATGACAGTGGCTGAATTCCAAACCAGTAATCCCGGCGTTCTATTGCAGTTGAAAAATGGTGGGTATTACTACGATTTCACCAAATGCGGAGAGATCTTTATTTCATCATCATCATCACACTCCATACCTTCTGACAAATCAAATCTTACCGAAATAACAGATTCCGAGTGGAATACGCTTAGATATCCAAACGATACCGATATGTTCTTATATAATACTTTTCATAAACAGACTTATATAGAAGGCATTAAATTAACACACCGTGATACGGAAAACGTTACTCGGGTAAAGGATGGAGTGACTCTTAATTTAATTTCGTATGATGAATTCGATGCGTCAATTGAAGTCAACAAAGATATCATACTTAAAAATGGTCAATATCATGATAGTACCGCCGCACGTGTTGAATGGACATGCTATTCCAAAATGAAACCATATTTAACTAATGGTGACGGAAACGATAGTGTTAGTATGTATTTCATGCAATCAATTACCGACTCAATTAATACTGGAAGTATTGAAATTTTGATGAACCAAGACGTAACAAAAGAATTTGTCTTAAACACCAAACTATATAATCCAGCAGGACAGGGAACCGATACGTATACATACAAATATACGTTTGCTATTAATGATATGTTAAGTACCGGAATTCCAGATTCCATTACCACATCATCCGAGAGTATTGAACTTGGATATATTACAACACTCGCCGGGTTTTATAATGGTCGTACAGTTAATTCATTTACGATACGATTCACATCAGGTACAGTAACAAAATTATCTATCCGACCCATAGCAATCAAAATTCATTAGGTCGAGGATACACCGATCAAGATTGCATGTAAGGCAGGATGTTCAGAGTGTATCCAATGTGAACATCAAAAACATTCCTGATATGTTCAGGAATGTTTTTTATTGTTTCTGAATCCATGTTAAATCTAGAGTTGCTACCCACCATGCTTCCGATGATAACATCTGACTTGATCCTGAATATAGATCAGTTGCATCAATTTCTAACTTTAATGTTTTTGTAGTTGAATCAACCCCAAATGTAATTAACGGAAATCCAGCTTGCATTGGATTGAATATATCATGATTACATAATCCAAAATTACCTCCCGCTAATGGATTAATAGTATACCGATAATCAATTACTGTATCAATGATACTAGGTAAATGTGGTATAGTTCGAGCAACGATAGCACCATAAACAGCATAAATCCCAGTAGCTGTTTCTACGGTAGCTGGGTCGGGAATATTATATGTTAATTGAGTTGATGACGTAATAGTAGCAGTATACATACCGCTGAATTCAATCTGATCTGCACTTACATTAATATCAATGGTATTTCCTGATATTGAATGTGGGGTTGGTGTAGTAATAGTTACTGTATGACCACCGATAGTAGCGGTTAATGTAGTTCCAGTCGGAAAATCATTAAATGCATTAAACGTAATTGGATCAGTTACAATATTGAAATCTATCTCCGATCTATCGTATTCAGTATACGTCAATTCTGTAACAGTTGCGGTAGATTGAGATGTATCATATATACCAGAAACTGAATGCATTTCATGATAGAGAATATCAATCACCCCACTAGTAGGAGTCATCACACTATTCATATAACCAACAACCGTCAATGTACCAGCAAATGCCTCACCGCCTCGCATCTGAATGAAATCAGTTCCTGTATCATCAAGTGACAATGCAATGACAGTATCACTTGTCGATGTCCTACCTCTAAGCATATTTATTGAATGCTTATTGTACGCCTCAATTACATCAGTAGTAGGATTACGAATAGCACCAACTGAATGAGCTACTTCACCTGTGTTAGTAACAAACGTATTTTTGCCACCAAGAATAGTTGCATATTGAACTTCAGTGAGAATGGTATTACTATCACCACCAATAATTGAAGAATATGCACTATTGCCAATAATAAGCTCAGCCGTATTACGATCAATTTCACTAACTATAGCATAATCTGTAATTCCGATATAGTTGTGTGCACCTCCACCAATGAAAGCACCCGATGAATCTCGCCCAATGTAATTATTATATCCATTAGCAATTCCAGCATATTCAGATGAAATCACATTTTTAGATCCACCATTAATAGATGCATATATTCCATTCACCGTAATATAATTTGATTGTCCAGCACCAATGAAAGCAAACTGACCCTCAATGTCATTTTCCAGTCCAGCTCCTATAAAACTAAAATCATTGTATATTGAATTATTATAACCAGCAAAAATTCCAGCATCTGTAGAAGTATCCCATGGACTATGAATATAATTATTATATCCACCACCGACTACGGATCTAGTAGCATGTTCACCTATATAATTAGACGATCCAGCGAAAATACCTACGAAATCAGCTCTGTGAATATTATTTTCTGAGCCGGCACCAATTATAGAGAATGCCGCTTCAACTGCTATACTGTTTCCTTGTCCTGCTATAATAGATGCATATACACTATCACTGATAGAGTTATTATTCCCACTTAATATCGAAGCATATGCAGAGTCATTGCCACTAATTTGATTTGATGCACCCGCACCAATAAATGTGTATACCGCACCACCGTAAATATAGTTACTTGCACCAGCTCCAATAAATGCCTGTGATGATCCATCTATAATATTATTATTCCCGGCACCAATTATTGAATGATTAATATTATTAATCAACGTATTAGTAGAACCAGCAATTATAACAGCATTATTAATCGATCCAATTCCATTATCAATAATAGACGACCCAGCTGTAATAATAGAGGATGCGTTAGATCCATTAATCGAGTTAGATGAACCACTTCCGATAAAACCACCAACTGAATTATTGATCACATTAGTAGCACCATTTAGGATAGTTGCTTCAAGTGACGACCCTATAATATAATTAGTCTCACCACCAAGAATCGATGATTTGGTTACTTCACTGGTGATATAATTACCAATACCATTTCCGATAAAAGAGTTATTACCAGCAACCGATGTATTTTCACCAAGAACAACGGATGCAAATCCAACTTTATATACTTCACCGCCAATCGTTGATCCTTCAGCGGCTGTTATAATGCCCTTCAAGCCATTTTCCAACTTGAGGTTAGCATCCTTAAGGTTTCTCAAGAAATCATGTGTATGGTCAAGTGGAGCGAATTTACCACTCAAATCAGGAGGTGGGCAGCATTCGCTTCTACCACCTCTATTTTTGATACTTGCTACTTCTAGACCGATTTCAGTAATCGCATTCTGAGTAGATGCATTTGCAATCAACTGATTCTGATACCAATGTAGAGCATCATCTTCATACAAATTGTAGAAGATAGTCGCATCACGAACCAGTGCTGTATCATTAACGCCATCTGGAGACTGAAGGTTAACATCAACTTCAATACGGAACTGGTTAAGACCATCACCAGTATCACTCATAGAGATAGTGTTGTCCCAATCAATTACTGCATATAGAACTGGTTCACCATCAGGGTCGATCTGGAATTCCAATTCCACGTTCTGCCCAGTAGGATCAGTACTGAATCCATTGTCCTGAAGAACGTAAGGTGCTTTTCTCAATGGAACCGCATACAATCCAACACGGTTGAATTTGAATGAGCTATGGGTAGAGTTATAAATATTCTCACCATATTCATCCAATGCATCACTTGGATTAAGAGGATTATTGTACTTTTCAAAGAACTGAATGTTATTCGTTTCATCGAATGCACAATCATCATCGAATCCCTGTGCAAGGGTTCTTGGGGTAATATCGATGTCGATAGTAAGCTTGATGGCAGTCGCAACTTCAACCACTTCTGAGTTAGCATTGTAACCAGAATCAGTGTTAATCACTTTGTAGTTAGAAATAGGGAAAAACTTTGTCAATTTAGACATGTTTCGGTTAGACAAATCGCTATCCAGAACATGACCTATGCTGCTAACCGGAGCATGAAATCTGTTATAGTTTGAAATCGTGTGGAGTTTCCAGAATTCCTCACCAAACACTGCATCAGTTGCCGTTGCACCACTCACATTGAAAGTTTGATCGGCTGCGAACCAACTGGTTTCATCAAATCCAAGAAGAGGATCGACTGGATATGGAATTTCCAATGTATCAAAATATGTACCCGGAGTTGTATATGGGGTAGAAGGAGATCCACCATAATTCCATGTGCCGGGGTTTCCTTGAGAGTCGGTATATCCACGATAATCAGCGGATACACGAGGAATATCCAAAGTTGGGTTACCAACTGCTTTCAATGTAACTGTTATGTATGGATACTGAGAAGCACCGTTGCCAATAGATCCATCAGTAACTTCGAACGTAGGAAGAGTATTAAAGAATGTATCAACGGATGTTCGACCCGTTACATCACCTAGATAATAAAGAGGAGCAGGAATAGGAATTGTACTCGACACATAGCCGTCAGTACCTTTATACACATGCTTACCAAGCATTGTACCATCACTGTAAGCAGGATCTTCAATCCAAGCAACAAGAGTATTGTTACCATTACTATCCAGAACGTATCTATAGTGCTTCTTAATATTGGTATTATACATAGTGAGACCAAATAGGTCACCACCCGGAGATCCATCAGATGCACACTGAAGGAATCCAGTACCGTTCAAATCACCCTGCCATATGTTATAAATCATATCACCATATTTGGTGAGACGAGTCATGGTTGGTGTGACCTGATCGGTATCAGTTTCAGTAATACTTACGGAACCGATGGTTCCTTCATTTACTTTACCACATTCATCTACGGGCAAATCAACTGAGTCATTTTTCCACAGATTGGGAACATATGCCATTGCATAATAACCAATCCAGTAGTATTGACCTGTCGCTTCGGATGACGAAGCTAACAGTGAAAGTCCTTGGTTCGTTAGTGTTACTCTTTTAGCCATTTGATGGGTCCTATAGTCGCCCTAAAATATTCAACTTTTATTATAGTTTATAATCGATCTTTTTTATATCAGTGTGTATTTTTATCTACCGTAAAACATAACTAGCTCGGTTTGTCCTCGGACCCTATGGTGCCGAGTTCAAACAAATGTTCGCAAATAAACATCCTGAGTTTCATCTACTCACTTTGTAATTATTTGTGAATTCATTTGAACGATCCTTCTTTACCCTAACTAAATACAGTCGTTTTGGTATTCATCATCGAAAATCAAATCAGTGAATCCAACAGCAGCCTTCATTTTACCCAATGTTCGTACCTGACCCATTGTTACAGTTGCTGTAAGTTTTGCACTCAGGAAGCGGAAAATACCATCAAATACAGTATTGATTGGTTTGAATCGCTCGATCTGACTTACAATTCGTCTCTTATCACTTGGTAGAAGTTGATTATCAAAGTTGCCCTCAATCTCCACCTTTATTTTGAAATGAGGAGTGGGTACAAAATTGGACATTTTACCCTGTGTATTTTCTGCATATTGCAATCCACGAAGTTCATAGTCAGGGATCATATCATCATACGGATCATTGTCATACGGGTTACCATATGGATTTTCTTGTCTAGTCCACATTGTAACCAATTCACCTACGATACCGAATGTGAGTAGCAGCATTTCCAAGCCAGATTTAGTTGACTTCAGTGAATAATACTGTGGGAGATTCTGAATGGCTCTTCTGAGGGCCATTTCACGCTCTTCTTCAGTGGTATAAACCGTACTCTCCTCAATATCGTTATTGATTGCAGTAATATCATATCCCATATATCGAGCAAGATATTCGATCATTTCGTAGTCGATTACATTTGGGTCTTTAATATACGCCAAACGTTCAAACTTTTCAACCAATGGGTATTTCATATCTTTCACACCAGTGAAACTACTCTTCATTCCTTCACGAGAAGCAACTGAGTTGTAGTCAAATTTGGCATTATACTGTTTCTGGAATGGACCAGCAGTATCGATATTATCGACCTTTTCAAAAATGAATTGGAAATTAGATGCGAATAGACTTTCAACCTTATATACCTGAGTGGTGCCAGTAAAATTTTCATCAATGTAATCATTCACTGCACTATCAGTATATCGGCGATATACATACGGAATTTCGTCATCGCCTAATCCGGTATAATTTGGATCTTGATATGCATCCACAGTTATATCACGAATTTTCATAACGAGTTTGTCAGATAAACGTGTCCATGCACCAGAGGTTACTCGGTATGTACCATTTTCAAATGCCAGATACTGGTCATGCAATTCAACGATGTCACCGATTGTAAAACTGATGGTAATACCACTATTCAATGTAAATGGGTATTCTCCACGAAGCAGCGATACATTGTCCTTGTTATTATTCGATGAAATGTTATATCCCTTATAGACACGACCAATGGTTTTATCACCAACCGGACCACCCAAATAAGTAAATTTAGTTGAGTTGATAACCGAGTCAATAATGAACGTACCATCAAAATCAAGGGGATCGCCAATTTCATATGTATCAGTGATCGTAATACGATCTCCTACCGAATAACCATGATCTCGATATGTAGATACAGTAACTCGACTACCATTACCAGAAATATTATTGATAGTGATGCCAATGAAATTCTTGTTATAACTGCTCTTTTTCTGCCACTCGATATCAGCCAATGTGAACTTATACCACTGATCTGCATAGCAAATAAGTTTTCCAGTCGCTGGGCTGGATGGTGTTACACCCGATTTAATCTTGTATCTAAATGTGGTTGGATTGACAACTGAACTTACGTAGAATCGACCATTATAAGATGGCTCCAATGCACCACTTATGTTAACGATGGTTGTGTCAGCTTCATATACATGAGCTTCATATAGAACAACTTCAACAATCTGAGCACCAATATATCGCATTGATTTAATGGATTTGTGTGAAACCTCATCAGCAATTGATGGATTCGTACTAGATATATCAAATAAATTCTGTCGGGTAAACAAAATGACAGGATCGCCAATGACCGTATTGTCATATACAGACCATGTAGTATCGGATACAACATATGTACCATTTTCATTCGGATTATATTGTTCGACAACATTAATGAGGTCGTTCAACTGAGGTACATAAGTAGATGTCAATTCGGTTGACGTAGTAGCAGGAGTTGCCTCCGAACCAGATACAACATATGTAAAAGTATTCTCATTCACTGGCGTAACGGTAAATGTACCATTATATCCAGCTTGGTCAGCACCAGCAATTGTCACCTCAGTGATATCATTATACCCATGAGCGTAACCTGTAGTAACTGTTGCGACGTTAGACGAACGCACGATTGATGTAATCGGTAGAACAATATCATTTGTATATGTTGCTGTTCTGGCTGTTCCTGTAGGAGCTAATGGACTACCAGTGATTTCATACGTGAATTTATTCGTATCGGTTACTGTGATAACAAATTTTCCATTGTACTCAGATTGAACAACTCCAGCAATCTCTATGGTTACTCCAGTCTTGAATAGATGATTTCTGGCAGTGGTTACTGTCACTATACCATCAGATACAGTCATGTAACTAATTGATAGAACAACATCATTATACCCATACAGCAATTTACTATCGATAGTATTTGCCTTAATGGAATAACTAACATCACCATCGTATGCATCATCTGGTTCATCACTATTAACGATTTCCATAAAACCGTTACGAGTTAACTTTTCAGGAGGTGCGGTTCTAGGATTGAATATGTACTCACGCTGTTCATATCCATATTTTAATCCAAGTTCCTGTTCCTTTTTGATATACAAATCATTTGCCAGTTCAGAGAATCCTTGGCTATAATCTACCACACCATCAAACGCCAGTGAACGAACATTGAACATACCGAACATGTAAGGATTGATTTCAGCTACCTGTAATCTCTTGATAATATCGGACATATCCAATATATAGTTAGGATTATTGGTGGGATTAAACGTTTCACTAATTGGAACCGAATGAGTTTTCAGCACTCGATAACGCAAATTACCAAACACAACATATGAATCCTTATAATAGATAAGATTCGATGTCTGCTTCCACTTAGTAGCAGTGCTGTTAATTACAGCAGTTGCAAGTCCACGAGCACCACCAACGGATGCAATACGCATAACTTCACCTACACTAATCAAGTCTCCACGATTAGTTGATAAAGTTACTGTACCAACACTGAGTGGGTTAGTGATGTGTGTAATCTCAACTGAACCTACACTATTCAAATCGGGTGTGATACTGAACATCTCGAAATATACTGAGGGGGTTCCGATATCGGTAAACTCAACACCCACCAACTTGATTAGAGTTGTGGTCCCATCAGTAATATCTTCCGAAATGGATTCGATTATATAGTTGTCGGATTCACTGAGAGGGGCAGGTAGTATGGTTGAAGCGGTGAAACCACGAACACGAACTGCCATCCCAACTGCAAGACTACTTGCATCATTTACTTTAATAGTATGATTGACCAAATCCACCGTATCAGTTGAAAAATTACGATGAGTTACATGCAAATGAACATTACCCGTACCTGCACCTGTAATTACCTGATCTTTCAGATAAATAGCAGTGCGAGTATAACCATTGAATTCGATTGATTTAACCTCATTTACAGTATAAATGAGACCATTAACCAATGTTCCTGTCGGTAATACACCACCGGACTCCGTGTGTATTATTACCTCATCACCAGCAACAATTTTAGTAGGTGAACTTGGTATGATTGCATTACTTGGTATGTCAATTTCAGTCGCTGCATTGAACGATGAGTACACATCAGGAAATTCGTAAATAACACGAGCAATCTTATCATCATGTTCGAACTCATCCGTGCCAATAAATCCGGTATACGGTATCTTTAATTTGTATTTATCTGGATCGTCTACGAATTTCGAATAGAATAGATTTCGGATAATCACAGAACCACCGGATTCAATTCCTATGGTACTATTCTGAATGACAAACTTCTTAGTTCCAACAATCGATAATACCAAATTTCCCTGACTGTCAAATGCACCAGCACCTTTAATTGATACAGTGTCACCAGCGGACAGCTTGTGTTCACCGTTAACCGTAACCTGCACACGGTTACTTGCAATGTTGCGTATATCAGTGATTGTCAGAACTGATGTATTTGGCGAGTACAATGGATCGACATATCTATTTTTTCCATCTCGGTTTATGTTGCTACTGCTTCTCTCATATTGAGTCAATGCACGAGCATAGAACAATCCCGATCCATAACCAAGACCCCATTCAAAATCGCTGCAATTCGCTGCAAAGTTAATTTCAAAATCTTCATCATATATTGATGGCAGTGTTTCAATCATATTGTAATAATCGATGAGTACATTTTCAAGTTCACCATCGTTATCAATATCGACTTTCATCGTATGTACTGATGTTACATCAGTTATGTTTGTCACCAACGCATTGAAAAACACATTGTAATACACAAGATTTCCATCAACACCCGCTTTTTTCACATGTACATCCGATATATCACTAACATTGAATTCCAACATACGAGGAGCCAGACCGATAGCGGTCTGGAATGGTTTGTTAGGTGTATCATTGAATGGATCTTGTGATGTGCCATTAGGATCAGGAAGTAGCTGATATGTAACCCCATCATAGATAAACACACCAGAATTATCCTCTTCTCCACTTTTTGTGAATTCGACATATACTTTATCACCATCCTGCAATGTTGCATTTGCAGCAGTAGGTGTTAAACTAGGTAGATCACCTTCGTAATAGATATATTCAACAAACAAAGGTCGGGCAGTGTTACGTGGGTTACCTTGGGGTTTCGATAGATACAATATCTTTTCACCACGTGCTTCAGAACGTTTCAATAACTCAATGAACTTACGAACTCTATTTTGGATAAGAGTCAAATTCGAATCAACCGCAACATACATGAATTGAAATTTTTCAACCGTATTGATATTTCGATATGCATTGTTGATGTAGTCCGAAAGAATCTGAAGAAGTACTACTACATCTTCTTCAGCTTTCAGAAAGTCAGGAATCTGTGATACGTAATCAGAGAATCTATGTACACCACCATCATTATATAGAATAGGATTCTGTGCCATCTATTTATTACCTTGAACGTTTTACGCTAGTATAGGATTCACTTTGAACATTTACAGTAATATCTTCAGCCGAGATATTGAATTGAACTGCTTCGTTCTCATTACTGTATTTAGTGATATTACCATTACCATCAACCAATCGTCTTGCAACAATAGGCGATAGAATATTACGAACTAGCTTAATGTACTCCAGTGTGTAGACAAAATAATTGAACAATGATTTACTGCTATCTTCACCAAGATTCAGGATAAAATCAGTTGGTTTGAATGACAAAAATCCGTCATCCATATACCAACCACGCAGTGCCTCGATAACATGATAAATAGCATTCGCACCAAGGGCATCACCACTTGCACGAGTTTCATTGTATGATTTGAACATCGGTACATAAACGCCATTAATCATAGTCGCCCATATGTATGAGGTGAACTTGTTGAGGTCCTCTTCCTGTAGGTCAACACGAGGATAATAGTTTCCGGTTGTCTTATCAACATACGCAAGCTTGGTTTTGTAGTAATCTAATATCTGCTGAGCTAATTCATCTTGCGAACCAACCGAAAAACGTAATGAACGATCATCATCACCCGCATATTTTCCAGATATTTCTTTGTATCGATAGTCATACGATAGATTAACGTTGAATCCATCGAATTCGATACCAGATTGATTGATAAATTGCGATGTGTCATCGCCAAGCCATGTCAACTTAGTAAGATTAAGACCTTCATAATCATTCGATCTAGCTTGAAGTGTAAGATTTACACCAGCTACTTCAGGGAATTTCTGTACAATCGCCTCAAGTTTTGATCTAAAAATCGGAGATGCGAAATCGCTATACTCTTTCAGATAGGAGTAGATTGCATTTCGAACTTTTGTCTTGATATCACTGAAATTTGTTCCTCTGAATAGAATGATATCAGCTTTAATCGTGAAATCATGTACAATTGGTGGTACATACATATGTTGACCACCCCCAAGTGTAATGTAGCCTCTACGATTCAATGCTTTCAACATAATTTCAAGTTCAGAACCGTAGTCAACAAAATCCATTGGTTCAAGATTAGCCGAGAATACATCACTAGGAACTAACGCAGCACTTCGGAAATCGGCTAAGTAACGAGCAACAATAGTTGACGAATCGGTTACAGCTACCATCTCACCCGTATCTGGGTTCAAATACGAAATCTGCAATGCTCCGGTTCTTAACTGAGTATCCATCAGGGTTTGAATTTGCTGAAGCTTATCGTCAATTTCTTCCACTTGTTTGTTGTTTGGCAATTCATTGTAGTCATACTGCCATACATATACCAATCCATTAACCTTATATCCTTCAATGAAGTATTCGAATGGATCAGTAGGGAAATATGTGCCATCTTTCTCACGATACAGATCTTTCAATACTGAAAAACGAACAATATTGGCATATTTGATATCAGGTCCAATGCGTCCATATCCTTTGGATTTAACACGAGTAAGTAGATCCTCACCAAATGCATTTGCATACTTGATATCGGAATAACGTCTTAGGAACGTCTTATAACTAGAACGGCTACCAAGAGAATCAAGTGAGTTGTAGATATCAGACGCATTCTTTTTGATAGAATCCTGTGACTCAATATTAAGACCACCACGGATATCAGTCACAATAGCGATGTTAAGATCATTGAGGAATAGATCACTCTCAGATCCATCAGCCTGTGTAATCAAAATACTTGTAGAGTCGGTATTCAGATTGGAACCAGCTACATTAAGCAGATTTCCTGCCTCACCACTGGTCGCAAAGTATGATACGGTGATTTTACCGAATGGAATAGCTGATGTCACACCATCGCCGAAACTGAGACGTGCACGACCATCGTTCGCAGTATCAATGATTACAGTGTAATTGGTAGTGGTATTTACATTATTAACAAAGTTATCAATATCGTTAACATTCTTAGTCAACGTTGGGTCTTGAAAACCTCTACGAGAAATTCTCCAGTATACTTGGTCATCGACCGCATCAATGGGATCAAAATTATCCATCAACGAAGCATCACTGACCACGGTGCAGAAATAGTTACTGCGTCTTATGAAAGAATCCGACTCGTCCCAGTTAGGGTCACCGAATCCGAAATAATCAGAAAAGCTTCCATCGGGTACGATGAACTCTTGGTTCTGTTTACCATCAGAGAAGAAATCATTAGTAAAAAATGTACCTTCAGCCAACACAGCACGACCAGAAGTAAGAACCATCAACCCATCTTCATAATTTGGATCATTGCGGCTATATGAGAATTCACAGTCATCAAGAGCAGTCAATGTAAGACTAGAAATGCTAAACTGAGTTCCACGTGGAATGCTTACTTTCACGGTTGGGTAAACCCCGGTACGTTTCAATGCAATGCCGAACCCAGCTTTAGCTGGAACGGCTCTACGAACGCTATAGCCAAGATTTCGAGCACCAAGATAGATAGCCTCAGAGCTAGTTGCAGTTTCAAGAAAAGTATCGGCGAAAATCGCCTCACCCCAAGATGCTATCAAATCGGAGTTAGCGGAAAACAATTCGATTAGGGTTTTGCCATAGGCTGCATCACCGATGTCTGCCAATGCACCTTCTTTTGCTCGAAGGATGCTCTGCAAGTCAGTAACAGACTGCTCGAAATTTATATGTGTGTATTTTCTGTTCTCTATGCCCATTGTGGTCGTGCTCAATAGTTTAGTAATAGTTTATAATGCTCAAAAAAAGCCTCACCACAAAAATATTCCTTTTTACAGAGTGAAAATAAAAGATTCATGTTCTACGAGATATATAAACTATTAACAAAGAAGAATTGAATTCGATACTATGCCAACTTTTACACTACCATTGTCCTATGACATTCGAGACAGCAGCAAGGATATACATAACTTCAGTATATTGGCTAACGTATCGAAAGCATTATGGGAAGATCGAAACAAGGGGATTCTCGAAAGAAGTGAAAAACGTCAAATCAATGCCCCTGAATGGAGTTTCCAGCATAATACTGGAGTTTCAAGCTATTTCAAACGTCATAATGGCTTCAAAGACCAAGAACGTCATAATCGAGTTACCAGAAATTTCACACTGCGTCAAGGTACGTTCGTAAAATACTACGCAACCAGCTACGATCCATACGGAGATACCTTATATCATGAAGACAATAATCGAGTGGTTGAACGCTATTTCGATCTACCTGTAATTTTGTCATTCCAACCTGAAAATGAAATCTATAACAGATTCGGTATCCAGCATTTGGATGAATTCGAAATTCATGTACATATGAGTTTGTTCATGGAGCTTCAATACGCAAGTCTTCGCCGTGCTTGTATCGAACCAGCATGTAACCCCGGCGACCATAATCCTATATGGAGCCAACGTGGATATGAAGACTACCGATATTATGGATACACCGCCGAACAAATGTTTCCGAAACCCGGAGATTATCTGAAAATCGAAGCATTTGATTCATTATATGCGGTCGAAAGTGTAAAAGATGCGGCACCTGAATATCAACATAGATGGAGAAAATACTGGTGGAAACTATTCTTGAAGGATGCTATGGACACTGGAACAACTGTTAGTCCTGATGTACTCAATGATCCTGAACAGGAAGGATTCATTAACGATATGCTTGGTACTCAGACCGGAGCTGGTATCACTGATGATTTGGGTAACACGAGACAATGGCCATTTGATGCATCATGTGCAGTCGAAGAGCTTAAAAAATCAGTGCTATTCAGACCACCTGAAGTTCCAAAAGATGTTGAAAATATTTCATGTGATCCGAATTTCTATGCATGTCCAGATAAATTCGGCAAATGGTAATCAACGAGTCCATATGTATTTAAGGTGACCTGAGTCATATATTCGATATAATTTTCGACTGAGCATTATCTCATGCTCAGTCATATTTTTATCATATCCATCAGAGACTAATTTATGTTTCTGGTATTTCATTCGATTTTCTCGAACATTGCCATTAACATATGAATATCCGGGCTTCGTAATAGAATTTAATGTAAATCCTAACTGTTCGTATAATCCACCAATTGACCATGATCTATCAGCATATGAGATTATTGAATTGATATCCGTATACAATCGAGTAAAATACTTAAATAATTTACTGGCACCGCCAATAACCGTAGTATTCAATTTATTACAAAATCGTATAAGTTCATATTCATCGGCAAACCTAGATATACCAAAAGTCATCAGACTGATTAGTTCATTATTATAATATAATCCGTATCGGTATTTCGATCTACATTTACCCTGAATATGATTCGTTTCGAGAAACCTATTTGCATCTTTCGATCCAACTTCTTTGACGATACATTTCCTCGCATATATACGGTTCGATATACCTAATAAATTATTAATACGAGACTTTACAATATCAGTCTTATATAGCCAGTCATCTTCATAAATATGAATCAACTGAATTCCTTTTCTATTACATAAATCAGTTTTATTCACATGGTAATCATTCGGTTTATGCACCTCACTATGATAATACAATCCGTTAAATTCGATTGCCAACTGCCTGCTATTACAAACTATATCAAGTTCCTGTGGATTTATAATATCTCGATTACTGGCGGTTGCATCTGGACATATGGTACGAACGTAATCATATACCTCGGTCTCTCTATGCGATTGAATAGGTTTTTTAGGTTTACATACAATACAAGGACTTACATTAATGTTCATTCGACATATAACAAAAAATTGCCAACTTTCATCATGGAGTGAACCGCAATGGTTACATTTATACTTCACTCGCAGCTCATTATTATAATAACTATCAATCAATTCACAGTTATGGTATTGTAGTTTTTTGGAATATTTATCAATCATCTTACGTATTTGGGTAGCATGTCTACAATTACTTGCTTCTTTAGTCTGTAAATAAGTAACTACTCCATAGCGTTTCATATTAGTATCCCGAACAGTTGCCCTAATTCGTTCACTCTGCATAGGATTTTCTACTCCATAATTCAATAATAAAGTAGATTTCATTTTATCCTTGATTATAGGATCAGACGTTACATTTTCAACTCCATACTTAGCTAATGTGGTTACGTGCCGTTTTTTATGCGATTCTACACTAGCACCGGGGTGATGAACACCATATTTAATCTGACATGTTTGTTCCGATTTCCGTTTTACGATAGGATTTTTTAACGGTGTAGTATATCCATATCGTTCAATATTCGTATCAGCAATTTTTCTCTTTATGTCAGAAGACTGTGTAGCAACTGGAACCCCATACCGCTTTAGAGACGTTTGTCTCTGGGTTGCCTTTATTTCGGGTGATTGTGCAGGAAAGCACACCCCATGATTTCTCAACATGGTATGTTGAGATTTATGCTGTACATTAATATTTTGAATCGGATGTTCAGTACCATATTTTTCCAATGATGACACCTTTCGTTTTTCCTGAACTGACTCAAGTGACATTACATTATCTACACCATATCTACTCTTAACAGTGTTACGAGATTTTTGTCGAATTTCATCTGACTGAAATGTAGTTTCGACTCCATATTTTTCAATGAGAGTGTTTTTAATTCGATTACGAATCTTATCTGAACTACCTGCATAAATAACACCATATAGTTCAATCATAGTAGATTCACGCTTATTAGCAACCGATGTATCGTGATATGCACACCTAGATGAGCAATGCTTAGAATACCCATCCACCATATTTCGATATTTAGTTGGGTTCCCACAACTACATATTCCTTTAATGCCGATATATTTCAGGTAATAGTCTTCTGATGACATTAAATGGGTTCGGCTTACATGCATAGCCAATGATTTAATTGAGTTAAACTCACTTCCACACTCTTTACATATTTCCATACTACTAATCCTTATAAACTATAACAAATATACATCATTTTTTGCATTATGACACCATTTTATTTTGTACGGACACAAGAAAAGTGTGAGATTGGATTACTAGATATGTTTAATAATCTGGTTGTTAATAAATACACAGACCTAGACCGAAAATCATATACCAAAACAATCCGTGTTCCGATTGTGGTCAATCAAGATAAAAACTTCGCAAATTGGTATCGAAGTGTAGACCACAAGAAATATCCAATGCCTCTACCTATTGGAGGATTGAGATATGTGAACAAGCAGGAGAATAGTAATAACAGAACACAAGCCACATATGCTCGTCAGATATTCTCTCGTGCAACCGACCAATGGATTCGAGATATTCAACCAACCCCGTATTACTTATTCTATGAGTTGGAGTTTCTGACCGATAACAAATCCGATTTCGGCCAGATTACTGAAAATATTGTTCCATACTTCAATACATTCAGAACACTTCGAATAAAAGAATTTGATTTCGCACCAGATATCGAACGTAAAATACCTGTATACCTACAATCGATTACAGATACATTCGAAGATGAAATTGAAGCTGGTTCGAAACACAGATTTATCAAAACCAAATTCACGTTCCGTGTAGAGGTTGATTGGTATCGTCCATTTGAAATTCCAGAAATGATTAAATATGCTGAATTGAACTATCATATTGATGACCTAGTTCACAGCCATCAAATATTTGTATATCCAGACCCAATTGCTCAACAAGAAAAGAAAACATGGGAAGAACTTGACCCAAGTATTCGTGAAGGATTTACTCTTCTCAAAACATCTGCTCGAACATTGGTTAGACAACTAGATCTCGATGGTAGTGTATCATGGGAAGATGTGACTCCTCCTGATGCAGATAGACCAGTTGAAGTACCAAGTTTCAATCTTCTTCATCTTAACTTTGATGATGATACACCACTCGAAAATGACCAGAGTGGTTTCGGTCGTGATTTCGTAGCATTGAATGACAGTACTCGTGAATTTGTTCCTGATCTTCCACCCGGAAATGGACAGAAAGTTACTGATGGTTATGCATCAGCAACTTCATGGAATAAAATTCTTGATTGGTTTGGAACCAATGAAGGACTTCATGAATCACCATTTACTTTCCAAAGTATTTTACAATTCACTGATGATCCAGTACCCGATACGATTTTCCAGTATTTGGCGAATGATGAAGTGACTGATACATCGGGAGCGGTTACAATACCTGCGGGTGAAGTATTCTTTGATTGGGGTATTATCGACTCCAAGTTGTATTTCACATTCAAAACTTATGGTGATAATGCATTGTTCTATACATTTACTACCAAGTATACATTGCCGTTGAATAACACGGACATTTATAAATTCGTGTTCGTGTCATATGACAAAGGACATGCGGGAATTTTCGGATACACTATCAATGACGGTCCTATGATCGCACTTGAAACGGAGAGAGATTAATGGCTGTTACAAATATTGAATTGAGCAGTGATATCATTGCAGAAGGTGTTGCCAACGGGACAGTAGTTGGGGTTTTAACCGCAACCAACGATGACATTGAAGAAACGCATGTATTCACTTTAGTTGATGATTCTGATGGTAGATTCGGTATAGAAGGGAGTGATCTCATCGTGAGAGACACAACCCTAATAGATTACGAAACTGCGACATCTCATGATATTACAGTTCGAGCAACCGATACGCAACTTAATACACTTGATGTTGTATTCACAATAATGGTAACCGATTCTACATTGGCTGCTATCATTAAATCAATTACACCCAAAGCGACTAAAGAAGGATCTAATCCAGAAATTATCATAACTGGACAACATTTTACCGAAGGTGGGGAACCAGTCGTGCGTATTGATGGGGAGCCAGTTACTATAAACTCTTATACAGATACAGAAATAAGTTTTGTTCTTACTGAAGACCTTCCTGCTAAGGTGTACACAGTAACAGTATTTAATGGAATTGGACTATAATGGCAAGTACCGAGCTAATAAGATATGTAACCGATCAGGCTACCAGTAAATCACTAGGTAATAACACTTGCTATACCAAATCTAGTATCTGGTTAGTATATGATTCCGAAGGAGCAAAAGGCGACTACGGATACATAATGAAAATGTGCCCACCAAGCTTTGATATTGAATATGAACAAGTGTTCATCAAATACGAAGAAAACTTTGATATCACCACTGGCGGTGAAGTAGAACTAGATAACATACAACTCACAGATGGTGATAAAGTATGGTTGTCGAATCAATCAATTGAAGCAGAAAACGGCATCTATTATGTACGTGCGGGTGCATGGGAATTGTATCGAGTGGTCGATGATACCGTATTCGTTGACCTTGGTGCACGAGCATATGATGCAGTTGATGGGGATTTATCTCGTGAAATTATCACCGAACAAAATATCAATTTCGGTGAAGTTGGTTTCTATACGATCACCTATTATGTTCTCAATTCACAGGGAATCCTTTCTACAGTAAAACGAAAATTGAAAGTAGTTGAATGTAATGCATCAATCGTACCAACCGATTCGTATGCAATCACAGACTATTTAATCAAAGCAGAAGCCGATCCATCCGTACTCGATCCAGATGATATATTGAATTCATGTGATGCATGTGCACTCGAAAATGGCGGGACTATAAATGAATCGTCTAGTTCCGATAGCAGTAATCTACCTGTTGTTGGTAACAATACAACGTTCATTCGCAGTGACGGAACAATAAAATTCATTGCTAACCAATCAATGGGTGGACATAGACTGACCTCACTTGCAGATCCAGTCGATCCAACCGATGCAGTTAATCTGCGTACCCTCCAAGAATTCGTTCGTAGCAGTGATACAATTGGCAATACATATACAGCGGGTGAAACAATTTCATTACATTCGGTGGTTATGATGAACACCGATGGTAATGTGTATGTTGCCGATAGTTCGAATGTTGCACACATGGATAAAATAATTGGGGTTCAATGCAGTTAGCATGAGATTACAAATAATTACAACTAACTACAAATAATTACCTATGATATATATATGAAAGCGAACAATTTATTGGTCGCTTTCATTTTTTATTGTTTTTGTTGCTTAAATGACTTATATTATTTGTATGGGAAGATTAGATACATCAGAAAAAAGCGAA
>Ga0265293_10003979_pt1 | contig 26686 bp, 16 predicted proteins | sample Munlanlewell138R_FD_192505 | JGI IMG/M metagenome (GOLD analysis project Ga0265293, IMG submission 192505) | Leachate microbial communities from a municipal landfill in Southern Ontario, Canada - Leachate well 138R | ecosystem: Engineered > Solid waste > Landfill > Unclassified | place: Canada...
GCAAAAATGCAACAAAGTAATATTTCAAAATGTATTTTTGCGAGTTTCGGCTTGCCCGAGCTGAACTATACAGCTCTTGCAAATGAAGCGAAGTTTCCGTTATTGCGAAAGTTATATCTCAAGTTATAGAGGGGCTGAACAGAAACTTAAAAAAAAGCAGATTGAAGCCAATTACAGAAATATGTTGAAATTTGTAAAATACATATGTATAATGTATGAGGGTAAACAATAAATACAAAATTATACATATGTGAGGTAAAAAGAGCTGATGTTATCTAAAATAACCAGTTGTGGCATCATAGGGATTGAAGGATTTATAGTGGCAGTTGAAACTGACATAAGCAATGGCTTGCCTGCTTTTGATATAGTTGGTTTGGGAGGAATTGCTGTTAAAGAAGCCAAAGAAAGAGTTCGGGCTGCTTTAAAAAATTCAGGGTTCGAATTTCCTTTGGGCAGAATTACTGTTAATCTTGCTCCCGCCAGTCTTAAGAAAGAAGGTTCTACATATGATCTGCCTATAGCGCTGGGCATTTTAGCAGCAACAGGACAATTCCCATTAAGAGAATATAAAGATTCCATGTTTGTTGGGGAGCTTTCGCTGGATGGTCAAATTAAAAGAATAAATGGTGCTTTAAATGCTGCAGCATGTGCTTGTGAATCAGGAATCAAAAATTTATTTCTACCTATTCAAAATGCTGATGAGGCTGCAGTAATAAATGAAGTTAATGTTCTTCCAGCGGAAAGTATAAAAGAAATATTCGATCACTTAACAAACAGGAAAGCTATTGATGTACACCAGGTAGATGTAGATACACTTTTTGGTGATTCACATAGTGAGTACGAGGATTTTTCTGATGTAAAAGGTCAGGCAAATGTTAAAAGGGCATTAGAAATCGCGGCATCCGGGGGGCACAATTGCCTGATGATAGGCTCACCCGGGTGTGGTAAAACTATGCTTGCCAAAAGACTGCCGGGTATTTTACCTGACATAACCTTTGAAGAGTCATTAGAAGTAACAAAGATTCACAGTATAGCGGGGATTCTGCCTGAAGGGGCATCTCTTGTTACAAAAAGACCATTCAGAAGTCCACATCATACCATATCTAATGTGAGTCTTACAGGAGGAGGTAAGATTCCAAAACCTGGTGAAATAAGCCTTGCACATTATGGTGTGTTGTTCTTGGATGAATTTCCTGAGTTTAGTAAATCTGCACTTGAAGTGATGCGGCAACCTTTAGAAGATGGAAATGTCACAATATCTAGGATTAATGCAAGTCTTACATATCCTTCAGTTTTCCTCCTACTTGCTGCAATGAATCCGTGCAAGTGTGGTTATCTACTGGATGAGTCAAGAGGATGTATTTGCTCTCAACATGAAATAGATAATTATATGGGAAAGATAAGTGGCCCTCTTTTAGATCGTATAGATATACAAATAGAGGTTCCTAACATTAAGTACGAGGATCTTCAAAGCATCAAAGTAGAAGAAGCATCAGCAGAAATTAAAAAAAGAGTAAATGAAGCTAGGAAGATTCAGCTTGAAAGATACAAAAATTTTAAAATATTTTCTAACGCACAGCTGCCACCGTCATTAATTATTGAATTTTGCCAACTTGACTCTAAAGGTAAAAAGATTTTAGAATCAGCATTTAAAAAGCTTAGTTTAAGTGCGAGGGCTTACAACCGAATACTTAAGGTATCTAGGACTATAGCGGATATGGAAAAAAGTAAAAATATAAATGAAAGACACATTGCAGAAGCAATACAATACAGGAGTCTGGACAGAAAATTTCAAGGCAGTCGTGTTAAGTATGGAGGTTCTTTATGAAGATGGATTTACTGCCCTGGGTGTGGCTTAGTACACTTAACAAAATTTCCCCAAAAAAGAAAAAACAACTAATTGATTTTTTCGATAACGCTGGTAGTGTATGGGATGCATCATTGCCAGAACTCAGATTGGCACCTTTTCTATCTAATAAAAATATTGATCAACTGTTTTGCAAAGAGTATAAAAAGGATGCTGAAAAGATACTAAAGCGAACAATTGAGAATAAAATTGATGTAGTTACAATACAAGACAAAGATTATCCGGAAATTCTTAAACACATTTATGATCCTCCAATTGTTTTATACGCTAAAGGGAAACTGAAACCAGATGAATGCTGCATAGGAATTGTAGGCTCCAGAAAAGCTACTGTATACGGGCTTGAGATGGCGGAAAACACTGCTTTTGACTTGTCGAAGGGAGGGATAACTGTAATAAGTGGCATGGCAAGAGGAATTGATTCTCATGCACATTATGGAGCAATAAAGGGTGGTGGCAGAACCATTGCTGTTTTGGGCTGTGGACTTGATATTGTATATCCAAAAGAAAACATCTACCTAATGGAGCAAATTATTAAAAATGGAGCAGTTATTTCGGAAAATATTATAGGGACACAACCACTTCCTCATAACTTTCCGGCACGAAACCGGATTATAAGTGGGATGTCAAAAGGAATTGCTGTGATTGAAGCAGGTGAAAAGAGTGGTTCTTTAATAACAGCAGACTATGCTCTTGAGCAAGGTAGAGACGTTTTTGCAGTGCCAGGCAATATCAACCGTTGGAATAGCAAAGGAACAAACAATCTTATAAAGGAAGGAGCAAAACTTGTTACTGGTTCTGAAGATATTTTCGAAGAATTAAACTTATGTAGTAATATAAACTTAGAATATAGAAATATTGAAGATTCTGCCCAAAGCTTTATGCTAAATAAACTTGGCAAAGATGAAAAAAAGATTTTAGATATTTTAAGGTATGAAGATCTACATATTGACACCATATCAGAAAAGACGGGAATCAGTATGGATATTGTGAATTCACTTCTTATTATTATGGAATTAAAAGGCTTGATTATACAGGTTCCAGGAAAGGTATTTAAGCTTAAGGAATAAAAAATATTGGATTTATTTTTTATTTATGTTAATATTACAATTATTAATAATTTAAAGACATACACTATAATATGATTATGACATAGAAAGTCACAGAGTGACTTTCTGCAGCAAGTTATGCATGAATAGCTAGCTGCAGCCTTCTTTGTAAGGCTGGATAATCATATTAGATTGCACCAGATTGCAAAGAAGTTGAAATTTCCTGCAGGTTAGGCTGCAGGAATAAGTAGCAAAGCGACTTACTGGGGAGCAATCATAATATGGTTATTACTCACCCAAAATACTTTAACAGTATAAGGGAATTCTTTTTGTGGAGGGATACGGATGGCAGATTATTTAGTGATTGTTGAATCTCCGGCAAAAGCCAAAACTATTGGCAGGTTCTTAGGTCGTGGGTATAAGATAGAAGCTTCGAACGGACATATTCGAGATCTTCCCAAAAGCCAATTAGGTATTGATGTTGAGAATAAGTTTGAACCTAAGTATATTACAATTCGTGGTAAAGGTGAGATTATAAATAAACTTAAAAAAGAAGCTAAGAATGCAAAAAAAGTTTATCTTGCAACTGACCCTGACCGCGAAGGTGAGGCTATTTCGTGGCATCTTGCCCATTTACTAAATATTGATAGAACGCAAAAATGCAGGATTACTTTTAATGAAATTACTCAAAATGCTGTAAAGAATGCTGTTAAAAATCCTAGGGAAATAGATATGGATGTAGTTGATGCACAACAAGCACGCAGAGTGCTTGACAGGATTGTAGGTTATAAAATAAGCCCGCTTCTATGGAAAAAAGTAAGAAAGGGTTTAAGTGCCGGCAGAGTTCAATCTGTGGCAACTAGACTAATTGTTGACAGGGAAGAGGAAATTGAAAAATTCATACCACAAGAATATTGGAGCATCACATCCACTCTTTCAAAAAACAAAGCTAAGCTTACATTTGAAGCAAAGTTTCACGGCAAGGGAAAGTCAAAAATTCAACTCAAAAATAAAGAACAGGTTGATAAAATTCTTAATGAAATAAAAGATGAGAAATATGTTGTAAAAAGTGTAAAAAGAGGCACAAAGAAAAAGTCACCCGCACCACCGTTTATAACAAGTACACTTCAGCAGGAGGCTTCAAGAAAGCTAGGTTTTGCGACAAGAAAAACGATGATGGTTGCACAGCAGTTGTATGAAGGTATTAATGTAAAGGGAAAAGGCACTGTTGGTCTTGTCACTTATATTCGTACCGATTCTATGAGAATATCTGATGATGCACGAAAGGATGCAATAGAGTTTATTAAAGGGAAGTATGGCAAAGAAAATCTGCCCAATAAACCCAATATTTTCAAAAACAGATCAGCCTCGCAAGATGCTCATGAAGCTATAAGACCAACTGACTTAACATTGAGACCTGAAGATGTTAAGGAGTCGTTGAACAGAGATCAATTCAGGCTATATAAGCTTATCTGGGATAGGTTTATCGCAAGTCAGATGGCTCATGCAATATATGACACACTAAATGTAGATTTAGAAGTTAATGGGTATATATTCAGAACCACTGGGTCAAAGCTAAAATTTGCTGGATTTATGTCAGTATATATTGAGGGTAGTGATGATGAACAGGATGATCCTGATACAAACATTCCTGATCTTGTTGAAGGTGAAGTAGTTGATCTTAAAAAAATCGAGCCGAAGCAACATTTTACCCAGCCACCGTCAAGATATACTGAAGCCAGCTTGGTAAAAGCCCTAGAAGAGAAAGGTATCGGAAGACCTAGTACTTACGCACCAGTTATAACAACTATAATTACGAGAGGTTATGTTGAGAGGGAAAAGAAGACACTTATTCCTACAGAACTTGGAAAAATAGTAACCGATATCATGAAAGAGTATTTTAAAGATATAGTGGATGTTGATTTTACAGCCCAGATGGAAAAGAGCTTGGATAATATTGAGGAAGGAAACAAGAACTGGGTTGAGATAATGGAGCAGTTTTATCCGCCTTTTGAAAGTGTACTGAAGGAAGCGGAATCTAAACTCAGTAAAGTGGAGCTACCAGTTGAGGAAACTGATATAAAATGTGAAAAATGTGGGCGTAATATGGTTATAAAAATGGGTAGATATGGTAAGTTTTTGGCATGCCCGGGTTTTCCTGAATGCAGAAATGCAAAACCTATTCTAGAAGAAGCAGGTGTGGAGTGCCCAAAATGTAATGGAAAAGTTCTTATTAAGAAAACCAGAAAAGGCAGAAAGTATATCGGTTGTGAAAATAATCCAAACTGTGATTATATGTCATGGGATATGCCTTCGGGGGGCAACTGCCCTGAATGTGGAAGTTTTCTGGTTAAGAAGTATGTTAGAAAGAAGCCTGTAACAAAGTGCAGCAATGAAAAATGTGAATTTGAAAAAGAAGAAAGCAGTAAATAAGATTAATAGAATAAAATTCAAGTTCTATCACTGCTTTGGGTCAAGCTGGGTCAAGCTTTTTTAAAAAATCACGAGAAGCATGTAATTTCTCCGAAATTCATGATATAATGTCCTCATAAATGAGGACATTATACGCCGCTGGCGGATTTTATGCGCGTGCGATTTTTTTTGCTAAAGCAAAAAACGCACATGCACAATTATATCATGTAATTTCTCCGAAATTCATGATATAATGTTCTCGTGGTCGAGGATATTATACGCCTCCGCCGGATTTATGCGCGTGCAAGATTTTTTTGCTAACGCAAAAAATGTACATGCACAGTTATATCATAAAAAAGAGGTCGCTCCACACACAGGAGCGTGGATAAAAAGCATAATATAGTTAATTCATATATCAAAATTTATTCTAAGGAGTGATTGTGGTTGAGTAAGTTTGTATTATCGGCATTTGCTGATGAAATTGATCCTGATCTTAATATTCAGATGGACGTTTTAGATCAGCATGATATAAAGTATATTGAAATGCGAGGTGTTAACGGAAAAGGTGTTGTAGAATATTCCACTTCCGAGGTCATAGAAATTAAGAAGAAGTTGGATGACAGGGGATTCAAGATATCTGCGGTAGGCTCACCTATTGGAAAGATAAAGATAAATGATGATTTTGAAGCTCATCTTGACAAATTTAAGCACACAATTGAAATCGCTCATATCCTAGAAGCAAAACACATCAGGATGTTCAGCTTTTTCATTCCTAGTGATGAAGATGCAGCGAACTATCGCGATGAAGTTATGGAAAGATGGAGTAGGTTTGTTGATGCAGCTAAAGGTTCCAATATTATACTTCTTCATGAAAACGAAAAAGGAATTTATGGTGATACTCCAGAAAGGTGTTTTGACCTTATTAAAACTATGAATTGCGATTATGTAAGAATGACTTTTGATCCTGCGAACTTCGTTCAATGTGATGTTGAAGTATATCCTCATGCATATAACATGTTAAAAAGCTATATTGAATATGTTCATATAAAGGATGCTTTGTATGATGGACATAGTGTTGTTCCAGCAGGAAACGGAGATGGAAAAATCCATGAAGTTCTTACAGATCTGAATAATAGTGGTTATGAAGGATTCCTTTCAATAGAACCACATTTGGGTAAGTTTAAAGGATTAGATCAACTTGAGCTAGATAATACTAAAATAAAAGGTATGCGTGATGGTGGTCCTAAGCTATTTGCGGTTGCTGTGGATTCACTTAAAAAAGTTCTTTCAAAAATTTGAAATATATAGGAGGAAAGAGTTGTGGGTAAAGTAAGAATTGGCGTAGTAGGAATAGGTAATATGGGCAGTAAACATGCCTCGAACATCTTTAACGGAAAAGTCAAAGGTGCAGAACTCACTGCAGTATGCGATGCAAAAGAGGAAAGACTTAAATGGGCAAAAGATGAGTTTGGCGAAAAAGTACAGGTATTTGAAGATGTAGATAAGTTATATGCTTCAGGTTCAATTGATGCTGTTATTATAGCTACTCCTCATTATTCACATCCATCGTATGCGGTAAAAGGGTTTGAGCATAACCTTCACGTATTAATTGAAAAGCCTGCTGGCGTTTACACGAAGAATGTTCGGGAAATGAATGAATTGGCAAAGAAGAGCGACAAGGTGTTTTGCATAATGCTTTGTCAGAGAACAAAACCGGTTTTCCAAAAGTTAAAAGATTTGATTGAGTCCGGTGAGTTAGGCGAACTTAAACGCACCAATTGGATTATTACGAATTGGTACAGATCACAGAGCTACTATGATTCAGGTGGATGGAGAGCAACGTGGGAAGGTGAAGGGGGAGGCGTTCTTTTGAACCAGTGTCCTCACAATCTCGACCTCTGGCAATGGACCTGTGGCATGCCAAAAAGGGTTAAAGCTTTTTGTTATTATGGGAAGTACCATGATATTGAAGTAGAAGATGATGTAACAGCATTTGTTGAATATGAAAATGGTGCAACAGGAGTATTTGTAACTTCTACTGCAGAAACACCGGGAACAAACAGATTGGAAGTGACAGGTGACAGAGGCAAAATTGTTGTGGAAAACGATGAAATCACATTTTGGAGATTGAGAGTACCTGAAAGACAATTTAACAGAGAATATACAGGTGGTTTTGGTCAGCCAGAAAATTGGGAGTGCAAGATACCTGTAAAAGGAGAGACAACCAGTCATGTAGGTATAATGCAGGATTGGGTTAATGCAATTCAAAAAGGGACCAAAATGCTTGCCCCCGGAGAAGATGGAATTAATGGTTTGTTGATATCTAATGCTATGCACCTGTCTTCCTGGACTGATTCTTGGGTGGATATACCCTTTAATGAGGATCTTTTCTATGAAAAGCTTCAGGAGAAAATAAGAAATTCGAAATTCCAAAAGAAGACTAATGAAAATACATTGGATACATCCGGTACTTATAGCATGTAAAATTTTACTTGGGGTAAACTGAGGGGAGATAGATTTTATGAAAAACAGAGTAGGAATAACTCTTTATAATGTAAGAAATGAACTTAAAGAAGATTTTTTTGGCACTTTGAAAGTATTAGCAGATATGGGATATCCAGCAATACAACTTTCGGGCTTTGACTTTAAAACCCAGGATCCTGTGAAAATTAAATCCGAAGCTGACAAGCTTGGTCTTAAAATTGCAGGAATGCATTTTTCATATGGAGCCGTTCAAAATGAATTGGATTTCTATATGAATTATATGGACATAGTGGGTTCACGTTATATGGTTGTCCCCGCCCTTCCGGAGGAGGTCAGGAGTTTAGACGGCTTTAAAAAGGCGGCGGATATACTGAATGAAAAGGGCAGAATACTCAAAGAAAATGGATTTAAATTGGGATATCACAACCATGCCTTTGAATTTGAGAAATATGGCGATAAAATGGGAATGGATATTCTTATGGAAAATCTGGAGCCTGATCTAGTTTTTTTTGAAGCAGATGTATACTGGGTTAAAAAAGGCGGGCAGGATATTTTAAAGACTTTGAATAAATATAACAGAAAAGCTTACCTATTGCACATTAAGGACATGGAAGACAGCGAAGAAGCAAGTTTCTGCGAAATTGGAGAAGGAACTATAGATTTTAAGGAAATTTTCCAGTTAAAAGACAAGTATGAAATAGACTGGTTTGTTATTGAGCAGGATAGAGGGAACAAACCGGCTTTAGAAAGTGCTAAGATAAGCATTGATAATCTAAAAAAAATGGGATTGTTTTAAATAAAGAAGTGGGCTGTTTAGGACTACTTTAAGGAAGAATATATTTAAAAATGGGCTGTACCTAATTTAAAATACTTGGTACAGCCCATTTTTTATTTTGTTCTTTTGTGAGGCTACTTCATCAATAATCTGTTTTGATTACGGTTTTATCCGAGCCATTCCTGTTAACATAGGCTAGTAATATGACCGTCCTTTCTAAAAGACGCGAAGCGACTTTTAGGAGCGATATCAGAATATTATATTAATGCCACCACCATCGCCATCTTTCTTATTCTTCTTTTTGTGTTTAGTATTTTTCTTACCGTGGTTATCGTCACCGCCACAAGGTTTATGATGCTCTTTATACAATTTACAAATCAAAAATCCAAGTAGTATTCTAAGAATAAAAGCTAACAGAATAATAATAATGCAAAGTATGTAAATTTCAAATACGAGAAAAGATGCTTCGTTGTAAAGTACTGTCTCATAGACGTTTGTACATTCGTTCAACTAACATTGGTATCAAAAATAGTGACATGTAGAGAAATTATATACTTCCTCGGAAAAAAATGTATTTACTTTATTGTTTAATTTTGCTAATATAAATGTAATATGTAATAACATGATAGTGTAAAGTAACGTATAAAAAGCGACTACTGACACTAATAACAAAGGGGGGTACATATTATGTCAAGTGTAGTTACTAATGTTAAAAAACCCATACTTCCAGCATGGGTAACAGGAGAACCGGGGAGAAGACCTGTGATTTTTGTAATACTTTTGCTGCTGTTTGTTGTTATGATTGTCATTCCGCCACCTGCCAGTATGGTAGAATTGATGGAACAGGAAAATCCAATGGGAGCAGTGTTAGAGAAAGGAACTACTTCAATAGTAGAATCGTACAACAAGGTAATGAAGTATGAAGGTGAAAATAAACTAGATGCCGTTCACGTAGCAGGCAAGGCCAAAATAGCTGTTGCACTGCTATTATTTTGCGCACTTTTATGGGGAACAGAATCAATTCCTCTTGGTGCTACAGATATACTTGCCGGTGTAGTATGTTATCTTTTTTCACTTTTTCCTCTTGCAAAAATATCGCAAGCTTATATGAAAGATGCAGTATTGTTTATTGCTGGGGTACTCTGCATAGCTGCCGGTGTTTCAATGACAGGATTGGATAAGCGCATAGGATTTTTACTGCTAGGAAAGGTAAAAGGAATGAAGTCCTTTGCATTTGTGTTTTTTCTCCTTCTTGCTGTCCTTGCTGCGTTTTTTTCGGAGCATGCGTTGGTAGCCTTAATGATGCCGATTTTAATGCTGGTCTATACACAGGCATGCAAAAAAGCAGGTGTTCGACATGACAAGCACCTTGGTGTGTTTTTGTTTCTAGGAATTTGCTTTGCTGCAAATATCGGAGGATCAGGATCACCGGCGGTCGGGGGACGTTCTGCAATAATGGTAGGTTATTTTCAAGATTATAATATGCCAATCAGTTTCGGGGAGTGGATGATGTATGGGTTCCCTCTGGTTCCAATTCTTGCAATAACCACGGCAATTTATATGTGGTTTACTGCTGGTAGAAAAGTTCTTGCTAAGGACTTTAATATTTCGGCTACAATGAAGGAAAATATAAAGGATATAGGACCTCTTAAGGGCAAAGAACTTATAATGGCAATACTGTTTTTAATGCAGGTCGTATTATGGATATTCTTTAGCGGACCCCTTGGACTTGGAGGCACAACAATTACAGTTGTTTTTATAATGCTGGTTTTTGGTGTGGTGACATGGAAAGATCTACAGCATAAAGTTGCAATTGATGTTGTTTTATTATATGCTGCTGCATGCCTTATAGGAACTGTACTAAACGCAACAGGTGGTGCGCTGTGGATGGCAAATCAACTTCTTGAAGGACTGAAAGTAATTATGCCCAACATGGCTGACGGTGGAATTGTTCTGTTTGCGGTTAGCCTTATAACAGGAGTTATTACAAACTTTATGTCCGACGGAGCGACAGTTGGAGCGGTGGGACCTGTTGTACTTCCCATGGCCGAGATGTCAGGCATACATCTATGGAAAGTGGGACTTGCGTGTTCATTTACATCTTCTTTTGCTCATGCTATGATTTGCGGTACAGTAAACAACGCAATTGCATATTCAATGGCTAGGGATCCTGAAACTGGTGAGCACATTATTACAGTAGGAGATTTTCTAAAATATGGAGTTCCTTTTGTAGTAATATGTATACTGGTGACATTTGTAACATGCTTCTTTGGATACTGGAACCTGTTACCGTGGCCTAGCTATTAATTTTTTTCGGAGTCATATTATGTTAAAAAAGATAAAATCAGTTGTTGTATTATTGGGGTTTTTAGGTATAATCCTGTTTTTTATGAGTTGTTTAAAAAAATAGTGATATTACAATTTTAACTGCAATGAAGTTTTGAACAAGCTTGATCTGTAATAAAGCCAATAAATTTTAATTAATCAAGAGCTTTATTACAGGTCAGTTCAAACCCAATTGTTCACTTAATGGGCTCAGAGGAGGTGTGAATAGTAACTTATTACAGGTCAGTTCATAGAATAGTTTGTTCCAAATGTTGACAGGGGTTTGTTTCTCGCTATATAATGTATTTGTTGTTAATATTAACTGAAAGCTGGAAGTGAATACATTGAAGATGTCAAAAAAGACTGAATATGCATGTCTTGCTTTAATAGACCTTTCCAGAAATTATGAAGGCGGACTGATGAAGATATCGGAGCTGTCTGAACGAAACAATATTCCTAAGAAATTTTTAGAACAAATATTGCTTCTACTAAAAAGTACAGGATATGTGAAAAGTGTAAGAGGTCCGAAGGGCGGATACAAGCTTTCAAAAAGTCCGGTTAATATTACTTTAGCAGAGATAATAAGACTCTTTGAAGGAGCGCTGGCGCCTGTTGAATCTGTTTCAGTATATTTTTATGAATGCACTCCTATAGAGAAAAATCAAAAGCTGGTGAGTGTTTTTAAGGACATCAGAGATTATGTGTCAAACAAACTTGAGTTCATAACTTTTAATGACTTAATATAATTTTTTAACTAAATGTCTACTATCTAGGTATACTATATATATAATATAGTATTACAGCAAAATATATGTACTAGTCCTGATAGGAATTCGGATTTGAACAATGTTGCAAAATCCTGTCAGACAGTTTGGTGAATATTAATCTGTGGTAATAGTAACAAAGTTATTTATGAAAGTTGAAGGTGAACGGTAATGTTTATGATGAGAAAAGTCAAAGCTGTAAAATCAAACAACATAATACCCGAACACGAAACTGAAGAATGGATACAGAAATTTACAAAGAAGTATTATGAAATTAAGGATCACTATTACAATTTAAGTTTTGGAGAGGATCTCACCTTATATGCTTTAATTTACTGCTATTTTGACTGCGAATTCGAGAACAGCAGGGTAGAGGATATAATGAAGCCTGTAAAGGAATTTACTAACAGTCCACACTTTAAGAGGACAAAGCCTGAAACAATTTTCAGGACGGTTGAAGATGCATTAAAGAACGTAACTGATGAACTTAGTGAATGTATAGGTTAATCTTAAAACTGTTATCATAAGAATCAGTTGTTTGGTTGCTAACTAACCAAATACTCTAAAGGGTAGTGGTTTTCAAAATCACATCCCCGGTTGTATCTGTTTTTTCTTACATTCATGAGTTTGACTTAAAATAGTTGCAAAAAATTCTTTGTGTTTTCTAATATGATAATTTATGAAATAACGCTGCAATATCTTTCATACAATATAGTATCAAACAATTTTATGGAGGGATTCTTGTGAGAATCATTCTTTTTAAAAAGGCAAGATGGCTAGGTTTTATTGTTGCGTGCATTGTAGTTCTTTCAGTAGTAGTTTTTAATTTTATAGGCTACATTTTTAACTGGAAATATTTAAGTTCTTTCGCAAGTGCTGCAGAGATAAATAAGTTTGAAGTTAGAAGCCAGCTATTAACTGAGGCCATGAAACAAGTAGGCGTCTGTACCCCAGAAGAAGCAGCCACAGTATGGGCGAACGGGCTGAAAATGCGAAGTGCAGCTTTGCAATACTCTGTTATGACTGGCGAGCTTAAAAAAATATATGCACAGCAGCTTGAGAAAAATGCTCCTAATTGGGTGACAGGCATGTCTAGCCCCTGGGTACAAAGCTACAAAATTTTAAAGGTAGAAGACACCGGAAATGATACCTACACTGTAGAGTTAGTATTTTCAACCATGACATCTACCGGGCCTGCAGGAGATTATAAAGCAGTTCTTTCTCTTGTTCGTGAAGGAAGCTTTTGGCGTATTAAAAAAATTTCAATGGATGAGGGATTATTTCCATATACAGGATTCAGTATGAAAAAGTTGTAAACGTACTGAGACAGCATATCCAAGCCTAACAATTTTATATGTCTGCTGATAGCAAACTCACAAAACTCCAAAATCAGGAGCAGTGGTGAAGGTATTTCTTCAAATGAGGAAGTGTCTATTCAGAGGTAGCTTTTCTTTCATGAAGAATCATCTCCAATACTGCAATACAGCTTCAGCAATGAAAACAATCAATTTAAAATGCCTTCTCGTTAAGTAATTCCGTGAACTCACTTGCGTTCAGACAGCACGGACATTACTAAACTCTAAGGCATTTTAAATTGTGTTTTCCTAAGCCTCGCTGTAACTAGCTGTATTAGAGATGATTCTTCATTTAATATGTTTAAGCTACCTCTGAATAGACACATGAGGAAAACAAATAAGCTAAAAAAATTCATTATTTACTTGACAGCGATCATTAATTACGATAATATAAAACATAACTTACATTATCGTAATTAAGATCCTGAGGTGTTCAATGAACTATATTAGTAGAAGTTTAGAAAGAAAATTTATTCGCATGAGCGAGTTCTTCAAAGCTGTCCTTGTCACTGGAGCGCGGCAAGTGGGCAAAACTACAATGCTTCGTCACCTATCCAAAAATCAAAACAGGACTTATGTCACGCTTGACAACCTTATGGCTCGTAATCTTGCAAAGTCTGACCCGGTATTATTTTTCCAAACCTATAAACCGCCGATTATTATTGATGAAGTACAGTATGCGCCTGAGCTGTTTAGCCAAATTAAAATAATATGTGAAGAAAGCCAAAAAACAGGATTGTTTTGGCTTGCCGGTTCACAGCAGTATGACATGATGAAAAACGTGCGCGAAACATTGGCAGGCAGGATTGGGATTTTAGAATTATACAGTCTTTCCTTAAATGAAAAAGATGGGATTTTCTTTAATAACGATTTGGATTTTTCATTACCATGTTTGCAAGCTCGCCAAAATCAAATCGCTAAGAATGACATTATTCATATTTTTGAACACATATGGCGAGGAGGTATGCCGCAAGTGCTAAAAGCGGACTTAGAGCAAAGGCAAGAATACTATGATTCCTATGTAAACACCTATATCATGCGCGATGTAGCAGAGCTTGGCGGCGTTACGGATACACTGCGTTTTGGAAAATTCTTAACAGCTTGCGCAGCTCTTGTTTCAGAGCAAATAAATTATAAAACTCTTGCAGACTCTGCTGAAATTTCGCAACCAACCTCAAAAGATTGGCTCCGTTTGCTGGAAGGCATGGGTATTGTTTACCTTCTTAGACCATACGCCAATAATGCCTTGAAAAGGCTGACAAAAACGCCAAAGCTTTATTTTTGCGACACAGGACTTGCCGCTCACCTCTCTATGTGGGTTACGCGGGAAACATTAATGAATGGTGCGGCGAGCGGACATTATTTTGAAAACTTCGTTGTAATTGAAATGTTGAAAAATTATTCCTACTCGCAGCACAAAGTAAACATGACTTATTACAGGGATTCAAACGCAAAGGAAATTGATGTTTTTGTTGAAAAAGATAAATTAATTCACCCATTGGAAATAAAAAAGTCGGCAAACCCCGATCGTCGCGAAGTGAAGAAGTTTGCTGTTTTAGAAAAAACATCCGTAGAGCAAGATTGTGGCGGTATTATTTGTATGTGTGAAGAAGTAATACCGATTGATTCAAAAAATTGCTTTATACCGTGTAGTTTAATATAAAATAAGCCCCTCTCCTGTCGGGCTTCCTTTAAACTTAGCGATGTATGGGTCATACCTAAGGATGCAGAGAAACCTGCAGATAGACGAAAGACAAAGAAAAAGCCAACAAATAGTGTGGTAGATAAAATAGTGTCGGAGGATTGATTATATGAAGCCACCTAAGGTATTGGATAATAAAAAACATAGGGTTGTAGATGAATTAAAAAAGGAACTAAATAAAGGTTCAAAGCTATCTGTTATATCAGCTTACTTTACAATCTATGCCTATGCAGAGCTTAAGAAGGAGCTTAGCAAGATAGATAATATGAGATTCATTTTTACTGAACCTACCTTTGTACACAAGGACCAGGAGCTTATTAGAGAATATTACATAGAGCGCCACCCTGAAAAGAAAATGTCTGGCAATGAATTTGAAATAAAGCTTAGAAATGAAATGAAGCAGGCGGCCATAGCTAAAGAATGTGCCCAGTGGCTTGAAAAGAAAGCAGGAATCAAGTCTTTAAGGCAAGCGAATCCAGCCCAACCAAGACTTGTGTACATAGAAAATGCTGAGGATAATGTATCAATAAATGGAACAGTTGACTTTACTTCTGATGGACTGGGTATCACTCCTTCCAACCGATTAGATAGTAATATGTGCTTATACGGTAAAGTCTACACTATAAGCTTTTTGCAAGCCTTTAATGAACTGTGGGAGGACGACACTGCTGTTCAAGATGTAAAAGACAAGGTTCTTGAGCAAATGCGTATCCTTTATAAAGAGAATACCCCTGAATTTATATACTTTGTTACTCTTTACAATATATTCAACAACTACCTTGACGAATTAACCGAAGACAATATTGTTAAAAGTCGTACAGGCTTTAAAGAGACACTAGTCTGGAACAAGCTTTATAAATTCCAGAAAGACGGTGTAATGGGTGCTATAGATAAGATTGAAAAGTATAACGGCTGTATAATAGCTGACAGTGTTGGGCTAGGTAAAACATTCACTGCTCTTGCAGTTATAAAATATTATGAATTGCGAAATGATAGGGTTTTAGTTATTGTCCCTAAGAAACTACGTGAGAACTGGACTGTATACACCATGAATGATAAACGGAATATCTTCTCTGGTGATAGGTTCAATTATGATGTCCTAAATCATACTGATCTAAGTAGAACCAGCGGCTATTCAGGTGAGATTAACCTTGCTACCCTTAATTGGTCTAACTATGACCTCGTTGTAATCGATGAGAGCCACAACTTTAGAAACAATCCACCAGTCAAAGGTCGTATCACACGTTATGAACGGTTTATGAATGACATAATAAAGGCTGGTGTTAAGACCAAAGTTTTAATGCTATCTGCAACGCCTGTAAATAACAAGATGAACGATATTAAGAACCAGATAGCTTTTATAACAGAGGGCAGAAATGATGCCTTTGCAAGTGTTGGCTTAGATAATCTTGAACTTATACTTAGAAAGGCTCAAGCTGTATTTAATAGGTGGTCTGAACTACCTGACCCTGAAAGAACAACAGAAACCTTTGTAAATATGATGGATTTAGATTACTTTAAACTGCTTGATACCGTAACTATTGCTCGTTCCAGAAAGCACATAGAGAAGTATTATAACTTAGAGGAGATAGGCAAGTTCCCCACAAGACTACCTCCCAAGAACAGCTATCCTATTATTGATACCAAGGGTGAGTTTCCGCCAATAGAGGAAATCAATAGACTTATCAAAAAGCTTACCCTGTGTGTCTACTCGCCTTTAGGCTATGTTCTCCCTGAAAAAAGAGCGGACTACGAGAAAAAGTACGATATGACAGTTGGCATAAACAATAGTGTATTCAGACAGACAGATAGGGAACAAAGCTTGGTTGGGCTTATGCGTGTTGGAATATTGAAAAGAATGGAGAGCTCTATTAACTCCTTCGCTTTAACTGTTGAGAACATTCTCTATAAGATAGATAAGACCCTTGAAGCCATAGAGCAAAGTCAGCTAGATTATGATGCTGAGATGGATATTAGCAATATAGATATAGATGACTCTGAATACGACAACCTGATGTTCGGAAATAATGTCAAGGTTTTACTACAGGATATGGACCTTATAAAGTGGAAGCAAGACCTTTTAGCTGATAAGGACAAGCTGGAAACTATTTTTTTGGAAGCCATAGATGTAACACCTGATAGAGACGCAAAGCTCATGGAGCTTAGAATATTAATAGAAAATAAGATTAAGGACCCTATTAACCCACAAAATAAAAAGGTTATTGTATTTACAGCCTTTGCAGATACAGCCAAGTACTTATATAAGCATTTATCTGAGGAATTTGCCAATAGAGGTGTTTACTCTGCTATTGTAACAGGTAGTGGAGATAATCATTCAACCATACCTATACCAAAGGAGCTGAGAAGGACTGTAAAGATGACAGACATAAATACTATTCTAACTCTGTTTTCCCCTATTTCCAAGGAGTGTTCTAAGGTATATCCAGAGGTTAATGAACATATTGATATTCTTATTGCAACGGATTGTATATCTGAAGGCCAGAACTTACAAGACTGTGATTATCTTGTAAATTATGACATTCACTGGAATCCTGTAAGGATTATCCAAAGGTTTGGACGTATTGACCGTATAGGCTCTTTAAACCAACAAATTAAATTAGTAAACTTTTGGCCTACCAAGGACTTAGACGAGTATATAAACCTTCAGCAACGTGTTAAGGGCAGAATGGTTTTATTGGATGTGTCAGCCACAGGTGAAGAAAATGTTATAGAAAACAACCCAAGTAAAGAAATGAAGGACCTTGAATACCGTAAAAAACAGCTTAAAAAGCTGCGGAATAAGGTTGTAGACTTAGAAGATATATCAGGAGCTATTTCCATTACAGACCTAACCTTTAACGATTTTAAGATTGAACTAATGGAGTACATGAAAACCAAGAGAAAAGACTTAGACGAGGCACCAAATGGAATGTATGCTGTCGCTAAAATAGACAAGAGTATCAGCGACATAGTAAAACCGGGAGTGATTTTTACTCTTAGACAGGTCAAAGGTAAAGACCAGAGCAAAGAGCAGAACCCTCTATTTCCTTACTATATGGTCTATATCACAGATGATGGGGAGGTACAGCTATCCTTCCTCCATGCCAAGAAGATATTGGACTACTATAAAAAGCTATGCTCAGGTAAAGACCAAGTGTTAAAAGAGCTGGTAGAGGAATTTAACAAAGAAACCAATGATGGTCGAAATATGGAGCATTATTCGGATTTATTGGAGGCTTCCATTGAAAACCTAATAGGCAAGAAGCAGGACATTGGAGTAGCCAGCCTTTTTTCTAAAGGTGGTACTACAATGCAGAGAAGCTTATTTGATGGTGTAGAGGACTTTGAATTAATCACATTCTTAGTCTTGAAAAGCTAAGGGGTGAAGCTGTGGATACTTACAACTTTCTAAACATCCCTGAGACCTGCTTTATCGGCAGTACTATTTACAAAAAGCTATTCTATGAAAATGCTGATTTGTCTACCAGTGACAAGTCCTTATTTACAGATACCATAAGTAAGGTGACTTGGCTCTACTGCCTTAAACCTGAAGCAATAAATATAACTACCTACAAGGATGAAATGCGAGATTATCCTGAGATTGAAGTTATAGAAGTCCTTATACACAAAGATTACAAGCTTAAAAGAATAGCTGAAATCATTATGAGAACTATACCTTACCCTATGTTGCTGATTTTTAAGCTGGAAGATAAAAGACAGCTTTATGTGGCTCACCAGAGGACCAATCAAAACGATAGCAGTAAGAACACTATCGAGGACTTTATAGCCACTGATTGGGTAGATTTAGATAGTGCTTTATTCGCTAAGCTTGATATAAAGCAAATGAGGTTTACAAACTTCTATGCACTTTATAGTGATATTGTCGATGCTATCAGTATTTATAAGCTATCAGCTATTATGACGACGAACGATAATATAACAGGTGCAGAGGCAAGAGAACTATCGACTAAGATAGAGGACATAGAACAAGAAATAACAAGCTTAAGATCTAAACTTAAAAAGGAAAGCCAGTTTAACCGCAAGATGGAATTGAATATTAAGATAAAGAGATTGGAAGATAACAAAAATAAATTGCTTGGAGGAGATAGAATATGAAGATAACAACATTAGACGGTAAGACCCCTGATATTGCAGAGGAAAATATTCAGAAGCTAAAGGCCATATTCCCCGACGTATTTACAGAGGATAAGGTTGACTTTGAAAAACTGCAACAGGTATTAGGTGATTATGTAGAAGATAGCAAGGAACGCTACAACTTTACATGGAACGGCAAAGGACGAGCCTTACGTTTATCCCAAACACCGTCACTAGGTACTCTTAGACCCTGTAAAGAGGAAAGCAAGGATTGGGATACAACTCAGAACCTTTACATAGAAGGCGATAACCTTGAAGTGCTAAAGCTTTTACAAAAAAGCTACCACGGCAAGGTTAAGATGATTTACATAGACCCACCCTATAATACTGGCGGTGATTTTGTATATCCTGATAATTTTACTGACAGTATTGAGAATTATAAGCAAATAACAGGACAAATAGATGCTAAGGGTAAAAACATAAGTAGCAATAGTGAAACAAGTGGACGATACCATACAGATTGGCTTAATATGATGTATCCAAGGCTAAGGCTTGCGAGAAATTTGCTAACTGATGATGGCGTTATTTTTATTAGTATTGATGATAATGAAATAGAGAACCTTAAAAAGGTATGTAACGAAGTGTTTGGTGAAGAAAACTTTTTAGTTAATAGCATATGGATTAGTGGAAGAACATCTGCTTCTCATTTCACAAACTCTCATGAATATATACTTGGGTACGCAAAATCAAAAGCATCGTTACCATTGTTTCCATATTTAGATAATAGTATTTTAATTAGTGATAGAACAATTAAAAAGCCGGGAGAAAAGAACCCTCTTTCTGATATAACTTTTCCAGAAGGAATTGAATTTGAATGTGAAGATAAAGTATTTCCAAATAAATTTGGAGATAAAGAACCAGTTGAGATAGTGGAAGGAGTATTTGAGTCCAAGAATAAAAAGTTGAAAAATAAAGTAACAATTAGAGCAGCTTGGGCAATGAAAGATATGATTACAAAGTGGTTATCTGGTGAAGAAGTGATTGACCAAAAAGGTCAGAAAGTAAACCGCTTTTTCTTCAAGTCTAATGGGGTTTTGCAATATGAGAAAGAAAAAGGTACAGTACACCCCAACTCTGTAATTCAGGATATTACAACAAAGCAGGGAACAAAAGAGGTTAACTCATTATTTTCTAATGATTTATTTCCTTTTCCTAAACCAACGAACTTAGTAACTTACTTTTCTCCTGCAATGTATACAAAAAATAATGATGCGATCATCCTTGACTTCTTCTCCGGTTCTGCTACCACAGCACACTCCGTAATGCAACTCAATGCCGAAGACGGTGGTAATCGTAAGTTTATTATGGTACAGCTACAAGAGCCAACAGATGAAAAGTCTGAAGCCTATAAGGCTGGATATATGAATATCTGCGAGATAGGCAAAGAGCGTATTCGCCGTGCAGGTGATAAGATTAGAGAAGAAAATAAGGATAAAGAGAACATAGAAAACCTTGATATAGGCTTTAAGGTCTTAAAACTTGACACTTCTAATATCCGTAAATGGCAACCGGACTATGATAATTTAGAGCAATCCATACTTGATTATGTAGACAACTATATGGAAGGTAGAACAGAGCTGGATGTGGTCTATGAGATAATGCTTAAATACGGTCTTGACCTAACCTACCCAGTTGATGAGTTTACTCTTGCACAGAAGAAAGTTTATTCTATCGGCTTTGGTATGCTTATGATTTGCCTTGACGATGAGATTACAACAGAAGTTGCTAAAGGCATTTTAGAAAAGATAGAAGAATTAGCACCTGAGTCTACCAGAGTTGTATTTAAGGATAATGGATTTAAAACAGACAGCAACAAGACCAATATCAAGGAAATACTTAAATCGGGTGGGATTGAAGAATTTATAACTATATAAAGGAGGTATGGACTAAATGAAACTGCAATTTGATAAAAATTTAGAATATCAGCACCAAGCCATAGCCTCCATTGTTGATTTGTTTAGAGGTCAGACCCCTATGCAGACAAACTTCACAGTAGCACCCTATAATGGGCAAATAGGTTTGTTTGATAGCACCAATGGTATAGGTAACAGGCTTGAACTTGACGAAGATGAGATTTTAGAAAACCTGCAAGAAATTCAGCTTAGGAATGGTCTACCACAAACAAAGAGCCTCAAAGCTGGAATATATAACTTTGATATAGATATGGAAACAGGTACAGGTAAGACTTATGTGTATCTGCGCACAATACTTGAGCTACATAAAAACTATGGCTTCTCCAAGTTTATTATTGTTGTTCCTAGCATTGCTATTAAAGAAGGAGTTTACAAGTCTTTACAGATTACAAAAGACCATTTTAATGATTTATATGACAATACAATATATAACTACTTTGTCTATGACAGCGGTAAGCTAGAACAGGTTAGAAGTTTTGCAGTAAGCGATAATATAGAGATTATGGTTATCAATATAGACGCCTTTAGAAGGAGTTTTACTGACCCAACTAAAGAAAACAAAGCCAATATCATTCATAGAGCTAATGATAGATTAAACGGTATGAAGCCTATAGAACTGATACAGGAAACTCGCCCCTTTGTTATTATAGACGAGCCACAATCAGTAGATACAACCCCTAAGTCTAAGGAAGCTATTAAGTCACTAAACCCTTTATGTACTTTAAGATATTCTGCTACCCATGTGGAAAAGCATAATCTTGTCTATAAGCTAGATGCAGTAGACAGTTATAATTTAGAGCTTGTTAAACAAATTGAAGTTGCAGGATTTGAAACCAAGGATTATCACAATAACGCATACTTGAAGCTTTTATCCGTAAACAATAAGAAATCTCCTATAACAGCAAGAATAGAGCTGGATGTTAAAGATAAGAAAGGTGTAGTCAAGCGAACTCCAGTAGTAGTAAGACAAGGCGATGACCTTTATGACAAGTCTAAAGGTCGTGATGTCTACCAAGGATATATTGTCAATGAGATTTACTGTGAAGAAGGAAACGAATATGTTGATTTTACAAGCAGAGCAGATATTTTGCGTATAGGAAAGCCACTTGGTGACATAGACGATTTGGCTATAAAGGAGCAACAGATAAGGAAAACAATAGAGGAGCACTTAAATAAGGAGCTGGTATTAAATAAGCAAGGGATTAAGGTTTTAAGCCTTTTCTTTATAGACCGTGTTGCCAACTATCGTTATTATGATGAGGACGGTAATCCTCAAAAGGGTATCTATGCAGAACTATTTGAGAAACATTACACTGACCTTATTAAAAAGCCTATGTATAATAACCTGTTTAAGGATATTGATTTAGATACAGCAGCTGAAGATGTCCACAATGGATATTTTTCAGCAGATAAGAAAGGTGTTTTTAAGGATACAAGTGGTTCAACACTGGCTGACGAGGATGCCTATAATTTGATTATGAAGGACAAGGAACGCCTCTTATCCTTTGGTACAAAGCTTAGATTTATATTCTCCCACTCTGCTCTGCGTGAAGGATGGGATAACCCCAATGTGTTCCAGATATGTACCCTAAATGAAACCAAGAGTGAAGTCAAAAAACGTCAAGAGATTGGTAGAGGTCTACGCCTTGCCGTGAATCAAGACGGTGAGCGTCAACATGGCTTTTCAATAAATACCCTGACGGTTATGGCTAATGAAAGCTACGAAGAATTTGCAGATGCTCTGCAGAAAGAATACGAAACTGAAAGTGGCATAAGATTTGGCATTGTCGAAACTCATTTATTTGCAAACATTCCAGTCAAACAAGAGGACGGCAGCGTAAAATATTTGGGACAAGAAGCTTCTGAAGCTATATTCAAAGGATTTTTAAATAATGGCTATATTGATGAAGCTGGCAAAGTGCAAGACAAGCTGAAGATTGCCATAAAAGACAACAAGTTAGCTGTACCAGAAGAATATGAACCTGTAAAAGCAGAGATTACAGCTCTTGCTAGGAAAGTATGCTCTAGTCTTAACATTAAGAATAACAGTCATAAAAAGACCATTAAGCTCAATAAACAAGTCTACCTTGACCCTGAATTTAAAGAGTTATGGGATAGAGTAAAATACAAGACTACCTATTCCGTAGACTTTGACAGCGAAAAGCTAATAGATGAATGTTGCAAAGAAATGCAGACAAGTTTATCGGTAAGCTCTGCAAAGCTTATATACACGAAAGCTGAGATTGATATAAGTGCTGGTGGTGTTGTAGCTGAGGAATCAGATAGATATGCAGTAGGATTGAATAACCTACAGGAAAACATCCCTGATATTATTGCCTATTTGCAGAATGAAACTAATCTAACAAGAAAAACTATTGTAGAGATACTATTAAAAAGCGAGACTATCGACTTATTCAAGAAGAATCCTCAAAGGTATATGGAGCAGGTGGTTCAGATTATATCAGGTAAGATGAGGCATATGATAGTTGATGGTATTAAGTATACTAAGATAGGTGACGATGAGTATTATGCTCAAGAACTCTTTGAAACAAAGGAGCTTACAGGCTACTTATCCAAGAATATGATAGAAAGCAAGAAGTCTGTATATGAGTATGTAGTCTACGATAGTGCTAATGAAGAAAGCTTTGCCACCAGCTTTGAAACCAATAAAAATATTAAGCTATACGCAAAGTTGCCTAACTGGTTTACTATTGCAACCCCATTAGGGACTTATAACCCTGACTGGGTGGTGCTTATAGAAGTAGATGGCAAGGATAAGCTCTACTTCGTGTTAGAAACCAAGGCTGATATAATGTTTGACGCCTTAAGACCAACAGAAAGTGCTAAAATTAAATGTGGAAGGAAGCACTTTGAAGCTCTAGGCAATGAAGTAGACTTTGACGATATAGATAGCTTTGAAGAATTTATAGAGGAGCAAGTAGTGGTCTAGTAATGAAATGCAGGTAATAAAAAGCTCCATAGTTGGCAGCTATGGAGCTTTTTATTGGTGCCGGTGGTCGGGGTCGAACCGACACGGTGTTGCCACCACGGGATTTTGAGTCCCGCACGTCTGCCAATTCCATCACACCGGCTTATTGCTAATACATTCTAACATATAGCTTTAAGCAAATCAAGAGAAATTTTATGCAGTTTTAATCGGATTTTTTAGTTGCAGTACTAGAAATAAGGTTATTTGAGAATACTAATATCATCTAAGTACAAAACTAAAAAATGGGAGTTGATATGCAGTGAAAACCGTGATAATGGCAGGCGGTGAAGGCTCAAGACTGCGCCCTCTTACATGTAACAGACCCAAACCAATGGTGCCTATAGTAAATAAGCCTGTCATGGAACATATTATTGAACTATTAAAAAAGTATGACTTAAATGATATTGCTGTAACACTTCAATACATGCCTGAATTAATTAAAGATTATTTCGGTGATGGAAGTGATTTTGGTGTCAATATTAGATATTATGTAGAAAAAACACCTTTAGGTACTGCGGGTAGCGTAAAAAATGCAGAAGACTTTCTGGACGAAACTTTTCTTGTCATAAGTGGAGATGCGCTTACCGATATTGATCTTGGCGAAGCAATAGATTTTCACTTTAAAAAAGGCTCAATGGCAACTCTTATTTTAAAAAGGGTTGATATACCTCTTGAATATGGTGTAGTTGTAACTGATGATAATGGGCGGATAACTAGGTTTTTAGAAAAACCTAATTGGGGTGAGGTTTTCAGTGATACGGTGAATACTGGTATTTATATTCTTTCACCTGAAGTTTTAGGTTACTTTAAAAAAGATGAAATGTTTGACTTCAGCAAGGACTTATTTCCAATACTCATGAAGGAAAATAAGCCAATGTACGGATTTGTGACAGAAGGATATTGGTGTGATGTGGGTGATTTAAATGCCTATATACAAGCACACAAGGATATTTTGGACAGAAAAGTCAATGTTGTTATCCCAGGCACCGAAATTCGAACAGGTATATGGGCTGATGAAGGCGCACGAATTGATGATGCTGTAGTTTTGCGAGAACCTTGCATTATTGGAAAAAGTGCAGTCATTAAAAATGGTACCGCTATCGGTAGTTATACAGTGATTGGAGACGGAACAATAGTAAATGACAGATCAGGAATAAAGCGCAGTATTGTCTGGAAGAACGGTATAATAGACAAAAATGTACAACTAAGAGGAAGTATAATATGTAATAAAGTACATCTTAAAGATAATACTTCCACTTTTGAATACTCAGTTATTGGTGATGAAACCATTGTAAGTGAAAATGCAGTTGTTAAACCATCAATAAAAATATGGCCTGATAAAATAATTGATGAAGGAGCTGAAGTTAATGCAAACCTTGTATGGGGCTCCAAATTCACAAGAACCATATTTGGATATCGTGGAATCGCAGGAGAAATAAATGTAGATATAACTCCTGAATATGCATCAAAGCTGGGTGCAGCATATGGAGCAACCCTAAACGGGAAAGGGAGCGTAGGCATTAGTTATGATGGTTCATCTTCGGCAAAAATGCTTGAATTGTCATTTGTATCAGGTCTTCTATCAGCGGGAGTTGAAGTGGTTGACTTTGGGAAAATGCTCCTGCCTGTAACCAGATCTGCTATAAGGTTTTACAAGCTTGACGGAGGAATATACATTAGCACTTCTACCAGCATGTTAAACAGACTTAATGTTGATTTTCTTGACAATAAGGGTTGTAATATTATAAGAAGTGCAGAACGTAAGATAGAAAACCTTTTTATACGCGAGGATTTCAAAAGGTGCGAAGGTGATTGCATAAAAGAAGTAAAAACTGTTTCAGGTTATTCAGAGTTTTACTTGAGGAATGTTGCCAACAGTATTAAGTCACAAAAACTTCCTCTTAAAATCTTGCTTAGCTCCCGCTCTCAGTTTATTACCGATACTATTATTGAATTGCTTGAAGAGCTTGGATGTCACGTGGATTATAACAGTCCCAAAGTATCAATCACTAAAGAAAAGAACAGAAGCGGCTCTTCTGATGAAGTTAAGTTTTTTACCAGTCATGTAAGAGCGGAGAATTATGACCTTGGGGTATCAATTGAAGAAAATTCAGAAAAGTTAATGCTGGTTGACAATAATGGTAGAATTTTAACAGAGGATATGTTTATCGCCTTGATCTCGTTGATTTTATTCAAAACCGTAAAAGGAAGGACTATTGTCGCTCCAATTTCTGCAAGCCATGTTCTGGAGAAAATGGCTGATGAAAATGAAGGCAAAATTTTAAGATCAAAAACTTCCCATCAGGATATAATGGCGTGTATAATGGGGAAGGAAGCAAAAGAGGAAATGTTGGAGCAGTTCACAATGCATTTTGATGCAATTTCAGGTCTTGTAAAGATCCTTGACTTCATGGTTAGCAACAGCTATAGACTATCCGAGCTTGTTAATATGATACCCGACATTCATATTAATAAAAATGAGGTTGCATGTCCTTGGCAAGCTAAAGGGAAGGTTATGAGGAGAATTATGGAGGAAAACAAGGGAGATACTGTAGAAACTCTTGAAGGGATAAAAATATACAAGGACAAAGGTTGGGTGTTAGTGCTGCCTGATGCTGAAAAACCACTTTGTAAAGTAATTAGTGAGGGGCATTCAGAGGAATTTGCAAAGGAACTCACTGACATTTATGTAGACAAAATTCGTGAAATAACAAAAAGCTAACAAAAATAAAGCCGATTATTCTTTTTACCAGACCATAACATTTTGTAGCATCCAAAAGGTTACAGTTCACAGGTAGCTAAAGAGATATAACTTTTGCAATGTTAGGAAACATTAGCGAAATGCAGCTTAGAGATGTATAGTCAGAGTGAGGAAAAGCAAGCCGACTGTTTGAGCAAA
>Ga0265293_10003981_pt1 | contig 26658 bp, 35 predicted proteins | sample Munlanlewell138R_FD_192505 | JGI IMG/M metagenome (GOLD analysis project Ga0265293, IMG submission 192505) | Leachate microbial communities from a municipal landfill in Southern Ontario, Canada - Leachate well 138R | ecosystem: Engineered > Solid waste > Landfill > Unclassified | place: Canada...
GCCAGCCGTACAGATATCTCTGTTCTGAATTTCAGGGGGGCTTTTTTGGAGATAAAAATTATATACTGATAATCAATTTATTACATCCAATTTCGATCAGATATTCGTTTTATCCGTTTAGTAGTGTTAATATATAAATCATTATTTTAATAACCCATCACCGCATCATCCCCGCGCGGGTCGGCTGCCCCTTCATAAGTTCCATCCGGATGAATCAAAATCGCATCCATTCTTCCCCAAGTACCGTCAGTCCAACCCCACGGACTTTGATTGACAAACTGATACCCTTTATTGGTTAATTGTTGACGGACAATTTCGCTGATGGCTCCTTTTTCAACAAAAACTTTATCGGGCAACCATTGGTGATGAAACCTTGGTAAACTAACGGCTTCCTGCAAACTTTTGTCGAATTCCACCACATTCAGAAAAGTTTGAAAAACCGAAGTGATAATCGTGGAACCACCCGGCGTACCAAGCACCATAAAGGGTTTCCCGTTTTTTTCCACAATGGTTGGGGTCATGGAACTCAGCATTCTTTTTCCCGGTTGTATGGCATTGGCTGCGCCTCCGGTCAGCCCGTAAAGATTGGGAACTCCGGGTTTGATAGAGAAATCATCCATTTCATTGTTCAACAGGAATCCGGCATTTTTCACTACAACAAAAGAACCAAATGCACCATTCAAAGTAGTTGTAACCGAAACTGCGTTGCCATCTTTATCAATCACCGAGAAATGCGTGGTTTGCATGGATTCATTGTATTCAAAAACACTGGGTTTCACTTCCGAACTCGGGGTAGCATGGTCAAAAGAAAAGGTTTTCATTCTTTCGGCAGAATTTTCTTTGGACAATAATTCTTCCAACGGAACTTCCACAAAATCCGGATCGCCAAGATATTCAGAACGGTCGGCATAAACTCTTCTTTCCGCTTCCACCATGATTTGAACCGCATTTTCGCTTTGAAAACCGTATTCATTCAAAGGATAATCCTCCACAGAATGCAAGAGTGAAATCAGTGCAATGCCACCGCTGGATGGTGGCGGCATGGAAATAATTTTATAATCCTTATAATTTCCGGTAACGGGTTTTCGCCAAACGGCTTTGTAGTTTTTTAAATCTTTTAAGGAAATGATACCGTTTCCCCTTTTCATTTCATCCACAATGAAAGCCGCGGTTTTACCTTCATAAAATCCGCTTCTTCCTTGCTTTTGAATCAGTTTCAAGGTTTCAGCCAATTCTTTTTGAATCAATAAATCTCCTTTTTTCCAGTTTCTTCTTTGGGTAAAGGCTGTACCTTCCGGATTCCAATCGTTGAATCGCTCATAATTAAAATTCAATTCTCCGGCTTGTGCTTCTGTCAATGGAAATCCATTTTCAGCCAATTCTACTGCGGGTTGCAGCACTTCTGTCCAACTGAGTTTTCCATATTTTTGGTGTGCCTGAACCATGCCATCGACCGTTCCCGGAACGCCGGAAGCCAGAGCCCCGTGAATGCTTAAATTTTCAATCGGATTTCCTGCTGCGTCGAGGTACATGGTCTCAGTGGCAGCACCCGGAGCAGTTTCTCTGAAATCCAATGCATCCGTTTTTCCGTCAGCACCACGATACACTAAAAATCCACCACCGCCAATATTGCCTGCAATCGGCAGGGTTACACTTAATGTGAATTGAACTGCAACCGCGGCATCCATGGCATTACCGCCTTTTTTCATGATGTCAGTTCCGATTTCGGATGCGATTGGATGGGCACTGACCACCACTCCGTTTTTATAAGTCGGTTGCTGCGCCAATGCAGGGATTGTCAGCCAAAAAAACAAATGTATCAAAGTCTTTTTCATGATTCGTTGTGAATTGGGAAAATGATTTTAAAATGTTAAAATTCGAGGTTGGCTAAATAAACAGCTGCTTTCGGACCTTCATTGAAAAGTAAATCCAAAATACTCAAATCTGGCATAAAGGCAAATTTCTCTCCAAATACCTGCATGTATTCAGGAAATGTAACTTGCGGTGTTTCGGACTTGGCATTGAAATGATTTCGGAAATCCTGATGCTTCGGAATTTCATTGTATGCTTGGGTGGTATTAAATTTTAAATCTAATTTCAAGTGCCGGTCAATAAAAGCAATGGTTTTGAAATTAATATCCAACAAAAATTGATCCTGATTTTCAAGTATCGGCATCAAATCATCTTCATAAAATTCAAAAAATGGAGCACTTTTATACGCCGAAATCAACGATTTTAAATGTTCTTTCCGCCAACCGGAACTGTCAGAAACTTTTATGTCCTTCATCACCCTCGCACCATCGTGCTCAATGGGAATGACCAACCGCAGTTTGCCGTTGGCACCCTGAATATTACAACGATTCCGAAAAGTTTGTTTTTGGAAATTTTCATGAGTTTCAAATTGATATTCAGGCTGTTGTATCAGTTTCGCAAAATAAGAAACCGGCCCAAAATAAAATACCGGAAAAATCATTTTAACCTACTTTAAGATTCTTTTTCTTTTTTCTTTTTGGCTCTGAAATAATCCCAAGTGAAAAACGCAATCACCGCCAACAATACGTACCAGCGATAGGAAGTTTTGTCCGGATTGTCGTTGTTGATGGAAGTCATCCAGCGATTCCAAATAAATTTTTTGGGAGCAGGTTCAAACATGCCATTGAAATTGGCCCAAACCAGCACCGGCCGACCAATGATATTTTTTTCGGGAACATATCCGAAAAACCGACTGTCCAAGGATAAATTCCTGTTGTCGCCAATCATGAAATAATAATCCTGCTGGATTTCGTATTCTCCGGCTTCATGGCCGTTGATTAGGATTTTATCACCATTGATTTCCAGATTATTCTCTTCATAAATCTTGATGATATTGTAATATTGGGTAATATTGTCTTTATCAATTTTGATTTTATCTCCTTTTTGGGGAATATAAAGCGGACCGTAATTGTCCTGATTCCACTTTTTATCCAAAGGGAAAATCGTTTTTGTACTGTCAATCCTGCCGTCATTGTATCGTTTTTCATCTTTATATCCTTTGGGAAGGATGTTTTGTTCAACGGAAATTACATTTTGATTTTGTTTTAACCGATTGGCCATATCAGCAGTCAAGGCAAAGAAAAGGTAAGTGTATTCGTTGTCCACTTTATTTTCAATGCCATAATCTCTGTTTTCTCCGACACCTATCAAGGAAAAATCATTGTACAGAATTTCAGGACTGAAAGGAACGGTTGTTTTGACACGGTAACTGTGCTGCACCAAGGCATCTTTTTTCGGGATAAATTCTTTGCCGTTGATTTTCAATACACTGTTATCAAATTCGATGGTGTCGCCGGGCATACCGACCAATCTTTTGACATAAGCATCTTTTCGGTCAACCGCAGTGAAAGCGGAATCGGTCGGATAATTGAACACCACAATGTCGTTGGATTTGATTTTATTCCAGCCGGGCAGCCGCATATAAGGAAGTCGGGCTTGATCCAAAAAAAGATTTCGGTTGACGAATTCCGAAAATGGAATCCCTATAGGCGTTACGGGAATACGAACCCCGTTGCTGATTTTATCAACAAACAGCGCATCCCCAATCCGGATGGTATTTTCCATAGAACCCGTGGGTACAACCATCGGCTGAATCAGCCAGTTGTGAACGAGTGTTGCCAGAACGATGGCAAATACCAGAGCGGCAATCATCGTGCTTTTTCTTTCTTCGGGACCGGTATATTCGGGTTTTTCCACATAGTTCAGATAAAAAGCATAAAGCCCGACAGTAACGATCATTAATATCGTGTCTAACCATGTTCTTTTTCCGAAACTCCGCCCGAAATCTACCCAATAAACAACCCACATGATGGGAGCCACGATGGGCGTGAAGAAAAGGATAATCCACCATTTTGGTCGCTTGATTAAATCAAGACCAATCCAGAAATTATAAAACGGAATGAAAGCTTCTATGGGTTTTCTGCCTGCGTTTTTGTAAAGCTGCCAGGTGGAAAGTCCGTAAATGATGTTGTATATGATAAAGGCTATCAGCCAGTTGAGTAGAATTCCCATACAGGTAATAATTTTAAACCTTACAAATATAAAAGTTTAATCCAAAGGAATGTAAATCTTTAACGAATGCTTGTGAATTTGTTGCATTTCAATTTTTCAGCAGACATTGTAAAAGACCATGAATTATTTTTCAATTCTGATTCTTGCATCCACTGCAATGAAGTCCTTTTGATTTCCCAAAAACGGATTGATATCCATTTCTGCAATTTCCGGTGCAGCATTCAGCAGAGCGGAAAGTTTCAGAATTGTTTCGATGATCAATTCTTCATTGACACCTTCCTTGCCGCGTGTTCCCTGAATAATCGGATAAGCTTTCAAATGGCGAATCATGGAGCGGGCTTCTTCCCGACTGATGGGAACAAGACCTGAAGCCACATCTTTGAAAACTTCAATGAAAATTCCACCTAATCCTACCAACAGCTGATGTCCGAAATGGTCTTCTTTCTTCGCACCCATATAGATTTCATTTCCAGAAAGTTGCTGTTGAAGCAAAACGCCTTTTGCACCTTTGATGCTCATGAGTTTTTCAAAACTTTTATCCACTTCTTCCGAGCTTCTGATGCCGATGATTACACCGCCCAAATCCGATTTATGCAGGATTCCGTCCACTTTCATGACCAATGGAAATCCAAATTTCTCTGCCGTTTCCAATGCGTTTGTTTTATCATTGGTCACGTTTTGCAGCACATGCGGAATTCCACTCAGATTCAAAAGTTCAAAAGCTTTATCGGCGGAAAGATAACCGTTGTTTTCTGTATCAATTATTTCTCGGATTTTTAGAGCATTGATTTCGGGGAGTTCAGGTTCTGTGAACGGGCCGGATGCTTTGTTGATTCTTGACAAAACATACCCAAAACTGGTTTCATCCAGAAAATTCACATGCCCCATTTGATGGAAATGACTGACTTCCTCGGCAGCCTGAATGACAGAAGGTAAAATCGGATAAATCGGTTTTTTGGAGGTCTTCATTTTTTCGTGCAAGACATTGTAAACATCGTCCACGCGCCACATTCCGGTTGTGCCAAATACGACAGCGACACCATCTATAAAATCAAATTCATTTTCCACATAATCCAGAATGATTCCCAATTGTTTGGCGGTTCCGGTAGCCAAAAAATCAATGGGATTCGCGACGGAGGAACCCGGATAAAGCTGCGCCAACAGTTCATCGGCTTTTTCGCCTTCGATTTTTGGAACTTTCATTCCGTTTCTTGTCAAAACATCTGTCAATAAAACGCCCGGACCGCCTGCGTGGGTGATGATGGTCATTCTATCACCTTTCAATTTTGCGAAAGTGAAAACCGCTGCCACGTAAACCAGTTCCACCCGACTGTAACATCGGATAATGCCCGCTTTTCGGAACAATGCGTTCACGGCACTGTCTGAACCCGCAAGCGCACCGGTATGCGAAGAAACTGCCCTTGAACCGGCATCCGTAGAACCGGCTTTGATGGCTGCAATGCGACAGCCTTTTTGGGTTAATGAACGTGCGTGTTTCAAAAACCTTTTCGGCTCTGCGATTTGTTCCAAATAAAGCAATTTGATTTTTGAGCTTTTTTCCGGGTCAAAAGTTTCATCCCAATATTCCAAAATATCTTCCACGTTGATTTGCGCACTGTTACCGATGGAATATATATTCCTAAATTTCAACCCTCTTGGGATGGCAGTTTCCAATAGGTAAACCATGGTAGCACCGGAAGCGGAAACACAATCACAACCTTGCGGGTCATATTCGGGAATCGGGCCTGCAAAAACGCCTTTGTAGCTATTAGTAATTACGCCGATGCAGTTCGGGCCAATCAATGTGCCGCCGGCAGATGTTACTAATTCCGCACATTTTATTTCTAATTTTTTCCCTTCTTCCCCGGTTTCGCTGAAACCGGCCGAAAAAATGATAAAACCTTTGCAGCTTTTTTCATGAATCAGTGTTTCTATAGTTTGTAATACCAAATGCGCAGGAATAGCTATGATTGCTAAATCAACATTGGGAATTTCTTTTACATTTGGAAAACAGATTTGCCCCTGAATGATTTTCTCTTTGGGATTGACGGTGAATAATTGGCCCTGAAATTCATGTTTCAAAAGATTTTGCACAACTTTTCCACCTGGTTTAGAGGTATCGTTGGAAGCACCGATGACGATGATGCTTTTTGGATTTAGGATTTCTGGCGTGATTTTCATTTTCCGGTAAAAATACTTTTACAAAAGTATCTAAAAACAGTGGATTTCAGGGCAGAAGACCAGATGATTTATGTGGGTAAAAATTATGTTTCTTTGGAATTATTTTCAGAAATAATTATCCAAAGTAAAAATAGAAACCGGGAATTTTTCAATTGACTTATCTTTTGTCGATAAGATCCTGGATTTTCTTGGCAATCACAGGCGTAAGTATGAGTACAGCGGTTGAGAGCAGAGTTTTTGCAGTGCCATTGAGTTGAAATCGGTTTTGAACGGTATTTGACAGAAATCCCAAAGTTTTGTTAACTCCGGAACCAATCGGTGAATTTTGCAACAAGGAATTTTTTGAAACATTGTTGATCAATCCACCCAACGTGGAAAACAAAAAGCTGTTTTTTGCTTTCAAATCAGAACGGTTCATTTCGGCTTTCAGTTCTCTTTTGGCTCTTCGAAGATCTTCTAAATTTTGAATTTCGCTCAGTTTCATTCGTCGTCTGAATTATCGATTGCGTTGATTGACATCCTCACAGCCTGATCAGTAAAAAATCCAATTATCGCTTTTCTTTTCAAATACAGAATCAGGATAACAATCAGATAAAATCCTAATAAAATCAGAAAGCCCAAACCTTGGCTGTCTAACCAAGAGTCTAACAGAAATCCAATGGAAAGGCTGCTTACAAAAAGCACCAGCATCAAAAACATCCCTATTATAATACCAAAAGCAGTGGCTGCCACAATGTTACTGACAGCATCCACCACTTCTAATTTTGTGTAGGTTATTCTTTGATTAATGTAATTTTTTAATTCGTCAAACATAAAATAGTTTTAATCAAAGATAGAAAAAGAATGGTTTCAGACGCCAACATGGCCATCCAATTCGTCAGCCGCTTCCTTGGCAGCGTCTTTTACGTTTTCAGCCGTATGTTTCATTTTGGCTTTCACATCAGCCAGTCTGCCTTCAATATCCTTTTTGGCCTGACGAGCTTTTTCACTGAAATCACTGGAATATTTGTCCAATTCTTTTTTCAGTTTTTTAGCTTCTTTTTTCAATTGTTCACGGGTTTCTTCTCCCGATTTGGGGGCAAGTAAAATTCCGGCTGCTGCACCTGCTGCTGCGCCGATTAATAATCCTGCCAATAATTTGAATGCTCCATTTTCTTTTGCCATCGCATTTATATTTAGGTTAAACTTAGATTCTTATTTAGTCAAAAACAATACCAAAATATTTTATCTTTACGCCATCTTAAAAAAAATCAATTTAATTTAATATGCCGAATTTATCTTTAATCAGTGATTTGATGCCTTCTTCTCCCATTAGAAAATTAACACTTTATGCGGATGAAGCACAGAAAAAAGGCGTCAAAGTTTATCACCTCAATATTGGTCAGCCGGATATCAAATCTCCGGTTTCTGCGCTGGATGCCATTGGTCATCAACCATACGAAGTGCTTGCATACACCAATTCCGAAGGAACTTCAGAATACCGGGAAAGCCTTGCGAAATACTATCAGCACAGAGGTTTTGATGTGCAACCACAGGATTTGCTGATTACGAATGGGGGTTCAGAAGCATTGTTGTTTACTTTTGGAATCGTGTGTAATCCCGGAGATGAAATCATCATTCCGGAACCGTTCTATGCTAATTATAATTCGTTTGCGATTCAAACCGGTGCAAAGATTGTTCCTGTAACTTCCGCCATAGAAGACAATTTCGGATTGCCGTCCATCAAGGCATTTGAAGAAAAAATAACAGACAAAACCCGTGCGATTTTAATCAATAATCCGGGAAATCCAACCGGTTATTTATATACTTGGGAGGAAATGGAACAACTTCGGGATTTGGTTTTGAAATATGATTTGTACCTGATTTCTGATGAAGTTTATGCGGAGTATGTATATGATGATGAGGAGCATTTTTCCGTATTAGGTTTTCCTGAATTAAAGGAGAATGTAATTGTCATTGATTCGGAATCGAAACGCTTCAGTATGTGTGGTCTGCGAATCGGTGCCATTATTACCAAAAATGAAGAAATTTTGTCACGTGCTTTGAAATTTGGTCAAGCCCGGCTTTGTCCGAATATTTTGAGTCAGTATGCGGCAGCCAAAGCCCATCAGAATCCGGGTGCTTTTTTCGAAGATTGCCGGGCTGAATACGCAGATCGTCGAGATTTGTTGGTAGCGGGATTGAATGAAATTCCCGGCGTAATTTGTCCGCATCCGCGCGGTGCTTTTTACTGCATGGTGGAATTGCCGGTGGATGATGCTGAGAAATTCGCCATTTGGTTGCTAAAAGATTTTAATTTGAATGGAGAGACTGTGATGATTGCACCGGGCAACGGATTTTATTCCCGACCGGATACCGCTAAAAATCAGGCAAGATTCGCTTATGTCCTGAAAAAGGAAGAATTGAGCAAGTCTGTTGAAATAATTAAAGAAGCATTAAAAAAGTATCCGGGAACGATTCGTTAAAGTCTTAAAATCAACTTTTATCCATGCAAATAACAGAAAATCAATCGCTGAAACCTTATAATACTTTTGGAGTGGAAGTGTTCACGCGCTATTTTTCTGAGGTTGTGACATTAACGGAATTAATAGATTCGCTGAAATGGGCTGAAGCGCATCAGCAAAAAATCCTGTTGCTCAACGGCGGCAGTAATATGTTGCTGACCAAAGACTGGGATGGTTTGACTTTGCGAATGGATTTAAAAGGAATTGAGGTAATCAGTGAGGACAAAGATTTTATTTGGATCAAGGTTAGCGCAGGGGAGGTATGGCATGATTTCGTTCGCTGGACTTTGGAGCATGACTACGGAGGGCTTGAAAATCTTTCGTTGATTCCCGGAAAAGCCGGAACAGCACCCATTCAGAATATCGGTGCTTATGGAGTGGAAATCAAAGATATGATGACTGAATTGACGGCTTTGAATATTGCGAGCTTGCAATTGTGGAAATTTACCAATAAGGACTGTAAATTCGGTTATCGGGATTCTATTTTTAAAAATCAATACAAGAATCAGTTCATCATTTTGGATGTGACTTTTCGGCTAACAAAAACCAACCATGTGCTGCATATGGATTATGGTGCCATTAAAGATGAATTGAAAGAATTGAATATAGCATATCCGACGATTCAGGACATCAGTACGGCAATCATACATATCAGAACCAGAAAGTTGCCACTGCCTGAAGAAATCGGGAATTCCGGAAGTTTTTTTAAAAATCCGGTCATTGATGCCATTCAATTTGAACAATTAAAATCATCATTTCCAGATATTCAGGGACATCCTCAAGACGGGAAAGTGAAGGTTGCTGCGGGTTGGCTGATAGAGAAAGCAGGTTGGAAAGGGAAACGGATTGGAGATGCGGGGGTACACCGAAACCAAGCTTTGGTTTTGGTCAATCACGGAAATGCCACCGGAAAAGATATTTATGATTTATCAGAGAAAATTCTGCAAGATATTCAGGATAAATTCGGGATACTTTTAGAAAGGGAAGTTAATGTTATTTAATTTGCTGATTTATAAACTATTAAACAATGGAATATCACGTTAAATTCAGAAATAAAAGAGGTTCATGACTTTTATTATATTTCTTTCAAAAGTGACTAATTCGTCGTATTTTTGCACAAAATTTAAAACAAATTAAAATAGCGATTTTTATGAAAAAATTATTTTTGTTAATGGCTGCCGCTTTCTTGGTAGTTAGTTGTGGAGAAAAACAAGCGGATACAAGCGTAGATGAAACTCCTGTAGCAGAGGAAACAGTTGATACGCTGGTAGTTGAAGAAACAGATGCTGTTGATGCTACTTCTACCGATCCGAATGTGGCTAATTTGGTGATTGAAGGTGATGACCAAATGAAATTTAATGTAAATGAGCTGAAAGTTAAAGCAGGTCAAAAAGTAAAACTTACTTTGAAACATGTTGGTACAATGGGTACAGATGTGATGGGACACAACTGGATTTTGCTGAAATCCGGAACTGATGTACATGCATTCGGTATGGCTGCTGTAACAGCTAAGGACAACGATTATATCCCTGCGGAGATGAATGATAACATCATCGTTCACACTAAATTAATCGGTGGTGGTGAAAGTGTTACAATCGAATTCGATGCACCAGAAGCTGGGGTTTATGATTTCCTTTGTTCTTTCCCAGGACACTTCAGTGTAATGCAAGGAAAATTCATTGTAGAATAATTTCCCTACAATTCATAAAGCTTAAAACCGTCTCATTGAGGCGGTTTTTTTATACCTATAAATGAATTGGAGATTGTATGAGATTGTTATTGGGCAGTCATATTTTAGATAGAGAAGAGAGACAAGGATTTGTTGCTTTCAGAGGTTTAGAATACTTGATTTTACAAAATTTCCCACTACGCTGTAACAATTTATTAAACAATAAAAAATTCAATCCCAAATCAAAGAGATTGAATTTTTTGATGTATTATTTACCTTGTTTTCTGTAACAAACAGAAAACAGATGGTGGTTTACCAACTTGCTTTCTTCACGCCGGGGATAAGTCCCTGGTTGGCCATTTCGCGGAAAGTAACCCGTGAAATTCCGAATATGCGCATATAACCTTTAGGTCTTCCAGTCAGTTTGCAACGGTTGTGCAGACGTACAGGAGAAGCATTTTTGGGTAATTTCTGGAGGCCTTCATAGTCACCTGCATCCAAAAGTGCTTGGCGTTTTTCTGCATATTTGGCTGACATTTTTCTTCTTTTGCGCTCACGCGCTTTCATTGATTCTTTTGCCATAATATCTTTTACTTATTGTCTTTTTTAAATGGTAATCCAAATTTCTCCAACAGGGATTTTGCTTCTTTGTCAGTGTTGGCACTTGTTACAAAAGTAATATCCATTCCTTGAATTTTTTTCACCTTATCAATGTTGATTTCGGGGAAAATAATCTGTTCGGTAATCCCTAAGTTATAATTTCCTCTTCCGTCAAATCCTTTGCCGCTGATACCATTGAAGTCACGTATACGGGGTAGGGAAGCGGTGATTAGTCGATCCAGAAATTCGTACATCTGTGTTCCTCTCAGGGTTACTTTTGCGCCGATGGGCATTCCTTTTCTCAATTTAAAAGCGGCTTCGTCCTTTTTGGAAACGGTCGGAACTGCTTTTTGTCCAGCAATCAGGGTCAATTCATCAACTGCATAGTCAACGATTTTCTTGTCCGCTGTGGCATTGCCCAATCCTTGACTGATAACGATTTTCTCAAGTTTCGGAACTTGCATCACAGAAGTATAGGAAAATTCCTCTTTCATTGCTGGAATGATTTCCTCTTTGTATCTGGTTTGCGGGCGTGGTATGAATTTGGTTGTACTCATGATTAAATTTCTTTTCCGGTTGTTTTGGCAATTCTGACTTTCTTGCCATCTTTGATTTCATATCCAACACGGGTTGGTTTTCCGTTATTGTCAACCAAAGCAAGTTTGTTGACATAAATCGGAGCTTCGGTTTCAATAATGCCTCCCTGTGGATTTTTTGCATTGGGTTTGGTATGTTTTTTTATCACATTCACCCCTTCTACAATCGCTTTGCCCTTGTCGGGATAAACTTTCAAAACGGAACCTTTAATTCCTTTTGAAGCACCGGAAAGAACAATTACTTTATCTCCTTTTCTGATTTTCAACTTTGTCATTTTCATAATTTTATAGCACCTCAGGAGCCAGTGAAACGATTTTCATATATTCCTTATCACGCAGTTCTCTTGCTACGGGGCCGAAAACACGTGTACCTCTCATTTCTCCTTGCGCATTGATCAGAACACAGGCATTGTCGTCAAAACGGATATAGGATCCGTCTTTTCTTCTTACCTCTTTTTTGGTTCTAACAACGATTGCTTTGGAGACGGTTCCTTTCTTAGCAGTGGCAGTAGGGGTAGATTCTTTGATTGAAACTACGATTTTGTCACCTACGGAAGCGTATCTTCTGCGGGTTCCACCCAATACACGGATTACCAAAGCTTCTCTTGCTCCCGTGTTGTCCGCTACTTTTAATCTTGATTCCTGTTGTAACATCTTACTTGGCTCTTTCTATGATTTCTACTAATCTCCATCTTTTTCTTTTGCTCAACGGACGGGTCTCCATGATCCGTACTTTATCGCCTTCATTGCACTCGTTATTAGTGTCGTGTGCAGTGTATTTCTTCGTTTTTTTCACAAACTTTCCGTAAAACGGGTGTTTTTGTTTGTAGGTCTGAGCAACTACGATGGTTTTATCCATTTTATTACTCGTAACGATTCCGATTCTTTCTTTTCTTATATTTCTTTCCATCTTGAGACCAATTTTTATTGTTGAGTTGTTCTCTCTTTCAATATTGTCAACATTCTCGCAATATCTTTGCGTAATTTCTTAATAGCCAAAGGATTTTCTACATGAGAAACCTTATGTCCCATCACTAATTTGAAGTAATTGGCTTTTTCATCTTCGATTTTACCAATCAAATCTTCTGTGCTTAATTCTCTGATATCTGCTGCTTTCATATTCTATTCTTTAGCTTTTTATTCGACGTAATCTCTTGCAATTATCGTTTTGGTTTTAACCGGTAATTTCTGAGCAGCCAAGCGCAGTGCTTCGATAGCTATTTCACGGGAAACGCCTCCGACTTCAAATAGTATTCTTCCGGGTTGAACGCGGGCAACCCAGTATTCAGGTGCTCCTTTTCCTTTCCCCATACGAACCTCAGCAGGTTTTTTGGTAATCGGTTTGTCCGGAAATATTTTGATCCACAATTGTCCTTCACGTTTCATATAACGGGTAGCGGCAATACGCGCTGCCTCGATTTGACGTGCAGTAACAAATTTTTCTTCTAATGATTTAATTCCAAATGTTCCGTATGCCAATTGATCACCTCTTTTGGTGTGACCTTTCATGCGTCCGGTCTGCATTTTTCTGAATTTTGTTCTCTTCGGTGCTAACATTTTCTTCTAATGTTTTTCGGTTAATTCTAATTAACGGGTTGGTCTTTTTTTGCCTCCGCCGCCTTTTTCATTTCTCTTTCTGGAACCTTGTTTCTTTTTCAATCCCATTAGCGGTGACAATTCCCGTTTTCCATAAACTTCCCCTTTCATGATCCAGACTTTGATTCCCATTCTGCCGTAAGTAGTGTGAGCTTCTCCAATATGGTAATCAATGTCAGCACGGAAAGTTGACAAAGGAATACGTCCGTCTTTATAAGTTTCGGAACGCGCCATTTCGGCACCGTTCAGACGCCCTGAAATCTGGATTTTAATTCCTTCTGCATTCATTCTCATCGCAGCTGCAATCGCCATTTTGATAGCTCTTCTGTATGAGATACGATTTTCAATCTGTCGCGCGATGCTGTCCGCTACTAATACAGCGTCAAGCTCTGGGCGTTTGATTTCAAATATATTGATTTGGACATCTTTGCCGGTGATTTTTTTCAATTCTTCCTTCAATTTGTCCACTTCCTGTCCACCTTTACCGATAATAATTCCGGGACGGGCAGTCGTAACGGTTACGGTAATCAATCTGAGTGTGCGGTCGATGTAGATGTGTGAGATGCTCGCTTTGGCCAGACGTACGCTTAGATATTCACGAATCTTGGCGTCTTCGGCGATTTTATCTCCGTAATCTTTTCCACCGAACCAATTTGAATCCCATCCTCTGATGATTCCCAAGCGATTTCCGATTGGATTAGTTTTCTGTCCCATATTATTTATTATCTGCTATTACTTTATCTTCATTGGTTCCCAAAACGATCGTAACGTGGTTAGAGCGTTTTCTGATTCTGTTGGCTCTACCTTGCGCTCTCGGGCGGATTCTTTTCAACTGACGGGCACTGTCAACCGTGATGGTTTTCACATAAAGTCCGGCTTCCTCTACATCGGATTCCAGATTTTTGTTTTGCCAGTTAGCGATGGCACTCAACAACAGTTTTTCCAATTTTTCAGAAGCATGTTGCTTTGAAAATTTCAGAATAGCCAAGGCTTTCTGCACTTCTTCACCTCTGATGATGTCTGCGACCAGACGCATTTTACGTGGAGAAGTAGGGCAATTATTCAATTTCGCTCCGGCAATGTCTTTGGTAGCCTCTCTGCGTAATTCGTTGCTTATTCTTTTTCTAGATCCCATTTTCTGCTATTCTTATTTTTTACCTTTGTTTTTTGCGCCGGCATGTCCTCTGAATGTACGAGTTGGTGAGAATTCACCCAATTTGTGTCCTACCATATTCTCAGTTACATAAACCGGAATAAATTGTTTTCCGTTATGCACTGCAAAAGTCTGTCCGACAAAATCCGGAGAAATCATGGAAGCTCTGGACCATGTTTTGATAACGGTCTTTTTTCCTGACTCTTTATTTGCCTGAACTTTTCTATCTAATTTATAAAAGATGTAAGGTCCTTTTTTTAATGAACGTGCCATAGATTATTTCTTTCTTCTTTCAACAATATATTTGTTCGATGCCTTTTTGGGCGTTCTCGTTTTGTATCCTTTGGCAGGAATTCCATTTCTGGAACGAGGAATACCACCGGTTGCACGGCCTTCACCACCACCCATCGGGTGATCCACAGGGTTCATCACCATTGCGCGGGTTCTTGGTCTGCGTCCTTTCCAACGGTTTCTACCTGCTTTCCCGGAGTTTTCAAGTTGATGATCAGAGTTGGAAACCACACCAATGGTAGCGGTACACTCTGTCAAAATCATTCTGCTTTCACCACTTGGAAGTTTGATGATTACATAACGGCCTTCTCTTGCCACTACCTGCGCATAAGAACCTGCGCTTCTCGCCATCAATGCACCTTGACCGGGTCTCAATTCAATGCATGAAATTACTGTTCCCAACGGAATGTCTTTTAATTTCATGGTGTTTCCCACATCCGGCGTTGCATCTTTTCCGGAAACAATCTTTTGGCCTTTTTTCAGGCCTTTCTGAGCAATAACATATCGTTTTTCACCGTCTTCGTAAGAAATCAATGCGATGAATGCCGTTCTGTTCGGGTCATACTGAATAGACTCTACAGTAGCAGCACCCTCACGATCTCTTTTGAAATCGATGATACGATATTTCTGCTTGTGTCCACCCCCTAAGTAGCGCATGGTCATTTTACCGCTATGGTTACGACCGCCGCTCTTGTTTTTTCCAACCGTGAGTGATTTCTCCGGTTTCACTTTATCAACACCTTCAAAATTATTTATAATTTTGAAACGTTGACCGGGAGTGATAGGTTTTAATTTTCTGGTTGACATCTATTATTATTGATAATTAATTATTAACTAAATAAATCGATTTCCTGACCTTCGGCGAGTTTTACAATCGCTTTTTTCATTTTGTTGGTTTTCCCAACCTGAATGCCGGTCTTGGTATATCGAGACATGATGCGAGGTCTTGAAATCAATGTGCTCACACTGATCACGTCCACGCCGTAAGCTTCCTTTACAGCCTTTTTGATTTGAATTTTATTGGCCTTCGGGTTTACATAAAACGAATACTGACTCAGCAATTCACTTTTGTCAGTTGCTTTTTCTGAAATTACGGGTCTGATTATTATTGACATATCTTTCGTTTTATTTTCTTAAATTTTCCTGAATTTTCTCCAAAGCACCTTCCAGAAATACGATTTCATTCGCATTGATAAGGTCGTAAATATTTAATTCGGAGTTGCTTACAACTTTGGTTCCCGTTAAATTTCGGGAAGACAAATATACGTTATCATTGCCTTCGCCCAGAACGAAAAGGGATTTCTTGTCGTCCAGTCCCAAAGCTTTCAGTACCTCAATGAATTGTTTGGTTTTAGGAGCTTCAAAACTGAAGTCTTCCAATACCTTGATTTCATTGTCTTTCATCTTTTGGCTCAGTACGGATCTTTTGGCCAATCTTTTCTGAGATTTGTTCAATTTGAAACTATAATCTCTTGGTCTGGGGCCGAAAATGGTTCCACCGCCGATGAATATCGGTGATTTCATAGAACCTGCCCGTGCTCCTCCTGTACCTTTTTGTTTTTTGATTTTTCGGGTACTTCTGGATACCTCAGCTCTTTCTTTGGCTTTGTGAGTTCCTTGACGTTGTGCGGCAAGGTATTGTTTAACTTCCAAATAAACGGAATGTTCTCTCGGTTCAATTCCAAAAATCGAATCGTCCAAAGAAACGGTCTTTGTAGTTTCTTTTCCTTGTATGTTTAAGACTTTTAATTCCATTTTCTGATAATTACATATGAATTTTTCGCACCCGGAACAGCACCTTTCAATATCAGTAGGTTCTGTTCTTTATCAACTTTAAGTACATTCAGATTCTGAACGGTAACGGTTTTTCCGCCCATTCTTCCACCCATACGCATTCCTTTGAATACTTTGGATGGGGTAGAGCTTTCCCCGATGGAACCGGGTGCTCTCAATCGGTTTTTCTGTCCGTGAGTGGTTTGTCCAACTCCGCTGAAACCGTGTCTTTTCACAACGCCCTGAAAACCTTTTCCTTTGGAAGTGCCGGTTACGTCCACATATTCACCTTCGTGAAATACGTCAACGCTAACTTCATTTCCCAATTCCAATTCTTCGGTGAAATTACCATAGAATTCTACCAATTTTCTTTTGGGGGTAGTTCCGGCTTTTTTGAAATGACCTTTCATAGCCGAAGTGGTGTTTTTTTCTTTTGCGTCATCGAAACCGAGCTGAACGGATTTGTATCCGTCTTTCTCCTCGGTTCTGACCTGGGTCACTACGCATGGACCTGCTTGTATGATGGTACACGGAATGTTTTTTCCGTTTTCATCAAATAAAGAGGTCATCGCAATCTTTTTACCTATGATACCTGACATTTATTTATATTTTAAATTTCAATCTGTTTGTTTTCAAGGAGTTGATAACTTCTATGTTTAATTTAGGCGTAAACCTCCTCAAAAACAGGGTGCAAATTTAAGAAATATATTGATGGGAGCAAACTTTTGTTTACTTATTTTTCACTTAATTCGATTAAACCCTGCTGAGTGATTTAATTAGCAGGGTTTTGCGAATGAATATGAAAAAAATATTATCCCTTAGCCTTTGTGCCTGAATATTTTATTAACGAGCTTTATGCATCTCAATGGGCAGGACTTTTATGAATTAATTTCACCAAAATGTTGATTGTCATTGCTCAATAATAAATTTCAATAAGTCTTAAATTGATATTTATTTTGTTGCTTGAATTATTTAATGACAATTAAAATTCCATATTCACCCCAAGCTTATGTGCAATCAATGCTGTAATCCGATTTTTGATGGGTTGAATCTGAACATGTTCCAAAACTTCAGCTGCAAAGGCATATAATAGCAATGCTTTGGCCTCCACTTCCGGAATGCCGCGTTGCTGCAAATAGAACATGGCACTTTCATCCAATTGTCCCACGGTGCAACCATGAGAACATTTCACATCATCGGCGAAGATTTCCAACTGCGGTTTGGTGTCTAATTTGGCTTTGTCACCCAACAATACATTGTTGTTTTGCTGAAATGAATTCAGTTGCTGTGCTTCCGGATGAACATAAATTTTACCGTTAAATACGCCGTGTGCGTTGTCCGAATAAATACCCTTGTACAATTCGTGGCTGTCACAATGATGGGAAAGGTGATCCACCCTTGTATGATGATCCACCAACTGATCTTTGCCGATGATTGTAATTCCGTTCAAAATCGAATTGCTGTTGGGTTGGTTCTGAACAAAATTCAGATTGTTTCTGGTTACCTTTCCGCCAAATGAAAAGGTATGTACAGATGCTGTGCTGTCACGCTCCTGCGAAATATATGTGTTGTCAATCAATGAGGATTCGACTGTATCATTTTGGATTTTATAATAATCGAGTTCAGCGTTATTGCCTACATGAATTTCGGTAACGGAATTGGTCAGATTGGCTTTGTTGTTCAACGTTTGGTGGCGTTCAATGATTTGTACTCTTGAATTGTTTCCGAGTACAATCAGATTCCGGGGATGGTACATGACTTCCTCCTCCTTGGCGGTGGAGAAATGAATGATTTGAACCGGTTTGGACAAAATCACATTGTCGGGAATGTGAATGTACGCACCTTCACGGGAGAATGCCGTATTTAGAGCCACAAATCTTTCATCTTTTGGGGCGATTTTTCCGTAGAAATTTTCAATCACGGTTTGATATACCATTTTTCCCATTGCACTGGAAAGCACGCAAACATCAGCTTCGTCATGTGTGGATGATGACATGAAGCTGTTGTAAACTCCGTTGACAAAAACCAGATGATATGAATCCACATCATGGATGAAATATTTTTTCAGGTCTTCGTAACTTACCGAAGTTTCTTCTTCTTCCGGGAACAATTTGTAATCCGCTTTGAGCAGTGGTCGCAGATTGGTGTATTTCCATTCTTCCTCTTTGCGCTGCGGGAAACCTTTTTTGTCAAATATTTCTATTGCTTCACGACGAAGTTCACCCATCCATTTCGGATTGTTCATTTTATCCTTGAAGATGAAATGGCGTGAAACCAAATTTTCTTTTAAATCTGTCATTTTTTTAATTTTGAAGACAGAACTCCAATTCGGAATTCTAAATTCAGTTATACCTTATATAATATATTATCTTTCAAATTGTGTTTTTAAAACCCTGAAACACAAAATCATTAATCTCTCTTTCTTTTGAAATGCTTTTAAATTCAAACATTTCAAACGTCGGCAGCTTCTTCAATTACCCAGTCGTAGCCTTTTGCTTCTAATTCGTGTGCTAATTCTTTATCACCGGATTTCACGATTTTACCATCATAAAGTACGTGGACGAAATCAGGAATGATATGTTCTAATAAGCGTTGGTAATGCGTGATAATCAAAACCGCATTGTTGTCATTTTTGAAGGCGTTCACGCCGTCTGCAACGATTCGCAGCGCGTCGATGTCTAATCCGGAGTCGGTTTCATCTAAGATGGCCAATTTGGGATTGAGCATCAACATCTGAAAAATTTCATTTCTTTTCTTTTCTCCGCCGGAGAATCCTTCATTCAGCGAACGGCTCAGAAAATCTTTTCGAATATTCAATTTTTGAGCGTTTTCGCGAATCAACTTCAGCATCTCGGAAGCTTTCATCTCTTCCAATCCCTGAGATTTTCTGGTTTCATTGATGGCTGTTTTGATGAAATTAGAAACGGAAACACCGGGAATTTCTACCGGATACTGAAAGGACATGAAAATTCCTTTCTGTGCTCTTTCAAAAGGTTGCATATCCAATAAATCTTCTTCATAAAAATCAATTTCTCCCTGCGATACTTCATAATCTTCTTTTCCGGCAATCACCGATGAAAGCGTAGATTTTCCGGAACCATTGGGACCCATGATGGCGTGAATTTCTCCGGGTTTGATATGTAAATCAACGCCTTTCAAAATTTCTGTTCCGTCTTCTATCTGTGCGTGTAAATTTTTTATTTTTAACATTCTAAATCTGTTTTGAGTTGAGATACAAGTTGTGAACTTTTTCTCTTAATTATTATAAATCAATTGTATTCATTTCCAATTTTATCCTACACTGCCTTCTAATGAAACTTCCAATAGTTTTTTGGCTTCTACAGCAAATTCCATGGGCAGTTTGTCCAATACTTCACGGCTGAATCCGTTGACAATCAAGTTCAAAGCTTTTTCAGGCGGAATTCCGCGTTGCAAGCAGTAGAACATTTGGTCTTCTCCGATTTTGGAAGCGGTGGCTTCATGTTCTAATTGCGCAGTTTTGTTTTGCGCTTCAATGTACGGGAAGGTATGTGCGCCGCATTCGTTGCCCATCAACAGGGAATCGCATTGCGAAAAGTTTCTGGCGTTGTCCGCACCGGGATTTACTTTCACCAGACCGCGGTAACTGTTTTGAGATTTTCCTGCGGAAATCCCTTTGGAAATAATTGTGGAACGTGTATTTTTTCCGATGTGGGTCATCTTGGTTCCGGTATCTGCCTGTTGATGATGATTGGTAACGGCCACCGAATAAAATTCGCCGATGGAATTATCGCCTTTCAAAATACAACTCGGATATTTCCATGTGATGGCAGAACCGGTTTCTACTTGTGTCCAAGAGATTTTTGCATTTTTCTCGGCCAATGCTCTTTTGGTTACGAAATTAAATACGCCGCCAACGCCGTTTTCATCACCGGGGTACCAGTTCTGAACGGTGGAATATTTGATTTCCGCATCTTCCATGGCTATGAGTTCCACCACGGCAGCGTGAAGCTGATTTTCATCTCGCATCGGTGCTGTGCAACCTTCGAGATAAGATGCATAACCCCCTTCCTCAACTACGACCAATGTTCTTTCAAATTGTCCGCTGCCTTCCTTGTTGATTCGGAAATAGGTCGAAAGTTCCATCGGACAGCGAACTCCTTTCGGAATATAGCAGAATGAACCATCGGAAAATACCGCCGAATTCAATGCTGCGTAAAAATTGTCCGTCCTCGGAACGACACGTCCAATGTATTTTCTGACTAATTCCGGATGTTTCTGAATGGCTTCACTGATGGACATAAAGATAATTCCCAATTCGTTCAGCGTATCCTGAAAAGTGGTTTTCACCGAAACACTGTCTATGACCACATCCATTGCCACACCGGTCAGTCTTTTCTGTTCCTCAAGCGAAATCCCTAATTTCTCAAAGGTTTTCAGCAATTCAGGATCAGCCTCATCCAAACTATTGAGTTGGGGTTTGTTCTTGGGCGCGGCATAATAAGTGATATTTTGAAAATCCGGTGATTTGTATTTTACATTGGCCCAAGTCGGCTCTTCCATGCTTTTCCATATATGATAAGCCTCCACACGCCATTCCTCCATCCATTTGGGTTCATTTTTTCTGCGGGAAATCTCGCGCACAATTGTTTCATTCAGCCCAATGGGGAAATCTTCGTACTCTATATCGGTTGTGAAACCGAATTCATACTCTTTTTTTACCGACAAATCCTGTCTCAGGTCGTCTTCTGTATATTTTGTATTGCTCATTTTATTGATAATAAGTATAGTTAAAACTGAATTTCACCGGTTTTACCCTTGTTAGTTTGTTCTCAAGGATTTGAAAACTTTCCACCTTGGATTCCTGGTTGAGATTCAATTGATAAGATGCAGTTCCATTGATATAAATTGCATATTTTAAATTCGTTAACTTTTCAATTTCTAATGTTTTTTCTTTTTTCATCGAAGAGTTTTTATCTTTTCCGGTGGTGAATTCTTCGATTTTCAAAGGTACGTTTAAATTGAAATTGCTGTAACAGATCTGGCTGATTGGTTTTCTGAGATAATAAGTTTTGCGGCATTGTCCGTCTTTGGTATCGGAAAAAATCAATTTCCCGTCCATGTAACTGTCTTTGAACAACATTTTCCCATTCAGACTGTAAACATCCATGATGTTGCGATAATTTTCCACATTCATTTTTCGGTTGGAATAATAGAATTTGTTAATTTTCTCATTCCCGTTCTCCATGATTTTTTCTGTTTCAATCAAGCCTTCTCTGAAAGTGTAATTTACTGTCATTTCATCCCCAAAAAAAGATTTAAAAACTTTCATTTGCGTCAACCGCCCTTCTTCGTCATACTGAAATTCCATCACGACTGTATTGTTGAAATCCTTTCCGGTGGCAGCTATTTTCAGGTTTTTGACTTTCTCGTTGTTGATTGGTACAGCATTGATTAATTGTCGCAGACCAAAATTTCCGAAAAAGAAATTTTGTACATAAGCCTGATTGAGGTGGATGGAGTTTTCATCCGGAGAAAATACTTTATAGGCAGAATTGTCAGCCTGCGTCTGCGCCAAAATACTTACCGGAAATAACAGCAGTAAAAAATTTAATCTGTTCAACACCTGTCCTTTCAAATATTTTTTAACTGTGCAAAAATATGAATTATATTATTTAGATTAATTCTATGCAAAGATACAATTAAAGAATGATATAGCTAATTTAAAACCAATAAAATGGGTTAAAAAAAATGATATTTTAACAGGAATTTAAAAATGATTGTAATCGCTAATTCTTTTGATTTTTATGGGGTGAGAGACTCCGTCATTTCAGCTTCTATTTTCACCGGATTTTCAATGATTCGGTGAACAGGACAGCGACCACCGATTTCAAAAATTCTTTTTCGTTGTTCCGCATCTAAATTTCCTTTCAATGTAACTTTTTTGGTAAAAGTGGTAAGATTGTTTTTTAAATCGCGAACAAAATCCACTTCTACTATGGCTTCCTGCAAATCCCAGCCTTTCCTGTCTGCGTACATTTTCATTGTAATGGTGGTGCAGGCAGCCAGCGCAGCTTTCAAATATTCTGTGGGTTTTGGTCCGAGATCTTGTCCATTTTCTTCGATGGGTTCATCGGCAATCATTTCATGCCCTCTGATACTGAAAGTAGTCGTGTAGGGCTGTTCTCCGATGATTCCAATTACCTGCTCGTTCATAATAAATATTTTTAGGATTAATAATTCCTTAAAAATACGAAATTCAAATTAGGCAATTTATGATTTATCCCATTTTTTTAATTTGGATTAATAAAGAAAAGGGGAATGGATTTTAGTTGGATGATTTGATGGAATGACAATAAAATTTCAATTAATTATCCCTTCATTCTGATTCTCGGATTTTGCGGTGGAAGCGGCACATATTCTGTTTCTCCGGGAACTTTTGGAAATTTCTGTTCTTGCCAGTCCTGTTTGGCTTGTTCGATTTTTTCACGACTGCTGGAAACGAAATTCCAGTAGATGAATCTTTCTTCCGGAAAGGGTTCGCCGCCAAACAAATACACAACAGTGTTTTCTTTCATTTCAAACTCACAGAGCTTCGTGTTTTTGGCCACGAGCATTCGATCGGCTTCATAGCTGTGACCGCCGTCTTCGATGCTGCCTTCAAGGATATACAACCCGGCTTCTCCGTAAAGCTCATTTCCGATTTTCACTTTTCCAGGTTTTTCTGCTTTGATTTCAATCATAAAAAGTTTGCTGTACACAGGCACCGGCGATTTTCTGTTCATGATTTCTCCGGCTATCAGTTTGTATTTCAGGCCGTCTTCTTCCCAAACCGGCAAATCTTCCGCATTCACGTGGGTGAATGAAGGGGCTATGTCTTCTAATTCTATGGGCAAAGCCACCCAAATCTGAACGCCATGTAGTTTTTTGTCGGTTGTGCGTAAATATTCCGGTGTTCTTTCAGAATGTGTAACTCCTTTTCCGGCAGTCATCCAGTTGACGGCTCCGGGTTGAATTTCGATTTCCGTACCGATACTGTCGCGGTGCATGATGGCTCCTTCAAACAAATATGTCAGCGTGGACAAGCCAATATGTGGGTGTGGTGCGACATCCAGATTTTGATAATCCTTCAAATCTGCCGGTCCCATGTGGTCGATGAAGGCGAACGGCCCTACGGTTCTTTTTTGTTTAAAAGGCAACAGACGACCTACCATGAAATTTCCTATATCGGCTGCTCGTTCTTCAATGATTAATCCAACGTTTGACATTTTAGTTTTTTTAAATTAATTTAAATTTTCTTCCATATAACCGAATTTTCCCGTGTTGTAATCTTGAAAAGCTTCCATCAGTTCTTCCCTGGTATTCATTACAAAAGGGCCGTGTGCGGCAATTGGTTCATGGATGGGTTCACCGCTCATGGTCAAAATTACGGAATTTTCCAGTGCTTCTACAATAAATTCTTCTCCTTCATTTTTGAACAAAACAAAATAATCGCCCGGAATTTTTTCGCCGTTGATCATCACGGAACCTTCTACAACGATCAAAGCTGTATTGTAATTTGCAGGAAAACTGAATTTCACTTTTCCGTTTTGATTCAGTTTTGTATTCAAGAGATTGACCGATGTATAGGTTCTGGCTGCACCTTTGATGCCCTTGTATTCACCGGAAATAACCTCTACGATGCCACCTTGGTTTTCGATATCAACTTTGGGGATTTCATTGTTTTTCAATGTTTGATAGCCTGGTTTTGACATTTTATGTGCTGCGGGCAAATTGACCCAAAGCTGTATCATCTGAAAATCTCCGCCCTTTTGGGTGAATTCTTTGGAATGAAATTCCTTGTGCAAAATTCCTTTGGCCGCAGTCATCCATTGTACGTCTCCTTCATTGATGATGCCTCCAGCACCAGTGCTGTCTTCATGTGCTACGCTGCCGTGATAGGCGATGGTGACAGTTTCAAATCCACGATGCGGATGACAACCGACACCACGCGGTTTATCCGCCGGAGAAAAATACATTTTGGAACCGTAATCCAATACCAAAAATGGATCCATTCGTTTCATATCGAGCCTACTGACACCGGGAATGAAGTTATGCATTTTGAATCCGTCACCCACCATGTGTGGTGCAGGGGGTGCAAAGATTTTCTCAATTTCCTTTCTGTCCATTTTCTGAATTTAAACCACAAAATTAAGATGCAGCAAATGCTTGTGCATTGATGTTTGATAAGAAGTAAAAAGGGGAGGAGCGATTTAAATATAAAGTTCAATCAGACCTTCCGGCGTTTTGATTTTGATGAATTGTTCATCGTGGTTAACTTCTGTTATCCAGTCATCTACTATTGGAATCAGAATTTCTTTTCCGTTGAAATCTATTTCAAACAAATCCTGTAGTCCACTGTCATTGACATTTTTGATGATGCCGATTTCTCCTTTTTGGTCGTCGAAAACTTTGTAGCCTATGATTTCATGGTAATAAAATCCATCTTCGTCGAGTTCGGGCAGTGTATCCAAAGGGAGATAGACTGCGCGATTCACCAATTTCTCCGCTTCCTCGGGCGTCAGGTCTTCAAATTTGATGAGGAGTTTGTTTTTGGAATGAGGGCCGATGTTCTCAAAGAAAAATGGAATCAGCATTCCGTTTTTTTCAATGAATACTGATTCCATGTTCTGATAAATTTCCGGCTCGTCTGTATCGAGATGCAGGATTAAGTTTCCTTTGAAACCGTGAAGTTTTGTGATTTTACCTAAGTAATAACAATCCTCTATTTGCATCAGACGAATTGAAAATTATTCTTCTGTTTTTTCTTCTTCGGAAGATGCTTCTTCAGCCGGTGTTTCTGTGGTTTCGGCTTCAGCAACTGGAGTTTCTTCTGTGGTTTCCTCAGAAGTTTCTTCAGTTGCAACTTCAGCTTCTTCGGCAGGAGCTTCTTCAATCGCTACACGGGATTCAGCTTTTCTCTTTTCAGCTTCCAAAGCAGCGGATTTTGCAGTTTCTTTGGCTTTGGCCAAATTGTCTTTTTTAGATTGTACAGCGTTGGCTCTTTCTTCCAACCAAGCGTTGAATCTTTTTTCAGCTTCTTCTTCGCTGAAAGCACCTTTGGATACGCCGCCTAACAAGTGTTTTTTCATCAATGCACCTTTGTAGGAAAGGATGTTTCTGGCTGTGTTGGTCGGCTCTGCGCCTACCTGAAGCCAATGTACCGCCCTGTCAAGGTTCAGTTCGATGGTTGCAGGATTGGTGATGGGATTGTAAATTCCGATTTTTTCGATGTATCGACCGTCTCTTTTTGATCTTGAGTCGGCTATTACAATGTGGAAGAAAGGTTTGCCTTTTCTACCGTGTCTTTGCAATCTGATTTTTGTTGCCATTTTCTATGTATTTGTGGGAACGCTGTCCCGATTGTTTACATTTTTTGAGGGTGCAAATATAATGTTTATTTTCAAATAAAAAACACGCAAAATTTATTAAATTCTGCTCTTTATCATTGTAACTGAAATGTTCATCGCCGTATGGATTGCGTTGATCAGGTTGCTGTAATTGTCTTTTTTCCAGTTTCCTTTCATTTTCCCAAAAGATTCAAATCTTTCTCTGCCCAACAAGGCATTGTTTTCAAGATTTATTATTTCAGCATCAATAACTGCAAAACCATCTTTGCCGGTCTCAATCATTCCGTAGTATCCCACAGCCAATCCGTATTTTACATGCATAATCAAAATTTCATCAACATCATACTGTTCTTTCAGCGGTCTGTAATCCAATTTACTGTATTTCAGTTTTGACTTTTTGGGAGCTTCAAATTGATATAGCGTTTTTATATTAATGTCATCCGGCAGAAATTCAAACTTTTTTCCCCTTCTGTTCATAATGGAATTCATTTCCGATTTTACTTTTTCTCTGAAATCAAAATTTGGTGCAATTGAATCCAAAGGTTCTTTGAATCGATTGCCGGGTGTGAGTGCCAAATCAAGCAAACCACGCGAACCCATTTGTGTCAATGCAATGTCTTCAATATGAACAATTATCCCCAGTTTTTTGTCATTGGAATAAAAATTCTTATTAACAGGAATAGAAATAGCGCAACTGTTCAGAAAGACTAAAACCAGCGCAATTGTACTGTATTTTATAAGATTCATAGAAAAAAGTTTTAATCTAAAGAATTCCCCGAGGCTTGCCTCGGGTTGTAGACAAGGAAAAGTTTGAAAAACGGATGGTTTTTCATAACGCTTTGAAAAAGCGTATATTTCGCGAGTGAAGGATGAACATATCTAT